>Ga0302325_10000424_pt1 | contig 118156 bp, 91 predicted proteins | sample Palsa_T0_2_FD_201948 | JGI IMG/M metagenome (GOLD analysis project Ga0302325, IMG submission 201948) | Peat permafrost microbial communities from Stordalen Mire near Abisko, Sweden - Palsa_T0_2 | ecosystem: Environmental > Terrestrial > Soil > Palsa > Peat permafrost | place: Sweden: Abisko...
CGCGAGAAGTGCAGGAAGGTCAGCGGAATGCCCAGGCCCATGCCTTCATAAATTCCATATCCCACCCAGCCGCCCATGAAGATCGCGGGCAGCGACATGATCTGCAGCAGGTTGGCGCGCGTCATTTCGCGGCCATAGTGACAGGCCGCCACGTGCGCGATCTCGTGCGCCATCACGCCCGCCATCTCGGCTTCTTCATCCGCCGCCAGAATCAGGCCGGAGTTCACATAGAAGAATCCGCCGGGCAGCGCCATCGCGTTCACCACGTCGGAGTCGATCACCTTAATCGTGAACGGAACCTGCGCGTCGGAATTGCGCACCAGGTTCTGCCCCACGCGGTTCACATACTCGGTGATCACGGGATCGTTCACCAGCTTGATCTGCGATTCAATCTGCTGGGCAAACACGCGGCCACGCGCCACCTGGCCTTCCACCGTGTACCAGTTCCCCACGCCGCGTCCGCAACCCACGTTGCGGTTCCCCACAGCGTCGACGTCGGTCTTGCCGCCGTCGTGTTTGATGTCGCCGTCATCTTGCGTGGGCAGCGCCGCCGGTTTCTGCTTGGGGGCATTCTGCACATCGCTCGCCTTGGGCTGGCCGGCGTCGGGATCGGAGGCCGGCGGCTGCGACCTCGGCTGTTGCGAGGTTGGCTGTGACGACGGTTGCGACTGCGGCGATTGTGCCGGAGGATTCTGGTTCGGAGTTTGGTTCGGATCCTGCGATTGCGCGACCATCCAGGTACTTGCGCTGAACGCCGCCACGCCCACTGCGATTGCCAGCCCTCTGCACTTCATAGGAGTACTCCTTACCCAGATTATACGCCCCGGTTGCAACCCCTGCGGTCAAGGACACCAAGGCCCCATTCCTAGGCCTATCGGCTTAGACGCAGATTCCCTGCAGGAAGGTTATCCGCTGATGACCGGAAGTTAACCTGGCGGCGGCCTCTGCTCTTGTCACCAAAGACCGCCGCGTGCACAATGGGGGCGGCCCTAAGCCACGAGACCGGGAATGAAGCTCTGTCCGCTGTGCGATACCGCCTATCCGAATCACCATACCAACTGCCCCACCGACGGTGCCATGCTGATCGAGTCCCGCGAACTTGAGCCGGGGACGGTCGTGCGCAGCAAATACCGCATCGGGCGCGTTCTGGGCCGGGGCGGTATGGGCACCGTCTATCTGGCGCAGCACCTGCTCCTGGACCAGCCACGCGCACTCAAATTCATGTCCGCCGAATTGAGCCAGGACCCGAAATTCCTGAAGCGCTTCCGCCTGGAGGCCATGGCCGCCACCAAACTTCGCCATCCCAACGTCATCGAGGTCGTAGATTTGGATCAGGCCGAAGATGGCTCCCCCTTCATCGCCATGGAATATGCGGAGGGGGCCGGCTTGCGACAGGCCATGGCCGATGCCCCGTTCCCGGTCGAACGCGCGCTATCAATTGCGCGCGGCGTGGCGTTAGGACTCGCCCTGGCACATGACGAAGGAGTCATCCACCGCGACATCAAGCCGGAAAACATCTTGTTGGCCAAAAAACCCGGGAAACCGGAAGTCCCGAAAATCCTGGATTTCGGCATCGCCGCTATGAAAGAAAGCGCCACCGCGGTAAGCCACACCCGCGGGCTGATGCTCACCCCCGAATACGCCTCTCCCGAGCAATGGAAAGGCACGCCCGCAGGCCAACTCGACGGACGCGTCGATCTGTATGCGCTGGGCGGCGTGCTCTACGAGATGCTGACCGGCCGCACCAGCTTCCACGCGCACAATACTGAAGGCTGGCTCTACCAGCACTTGCAGGTGGCGCCGGAGGCGCCAAGCAAAGTCCGCCCTGACTTGGCGGGCTGGAACGGCCTCGATGAACTCGTGCTCCGCCTGCTCGAAAAAGACTGCGATCGGCGCACGGCCAGCGCCGAGCAGTTCGTTCGTGAACTGGATGCGGTGCGGTCGGGCAAGACGCAGGTTCTCGTTGAACACCCGCAAACAATTGCCAAGACCTCGCTTGAGAAGTCGCCGGACGCGGTGCTTGCGGTTCCCATTTCTACCGTCGATCAAGCACGACCAGCACTGGTTCCGGCCCCTCCGGAAGATCGCTCTGCCGTCGTCCAGGAGCCGAAGGCGATTGCAGGCAAGCGAGCCGGGAAGTGGCAGCTAATCGGCGCCGCCTGCGCTTTGCTGATCGCGATCGCAACATACATATTGTGGTTGCGCTTTCAACCGAGCCACGCAGCGCAAAACAGCCAGCCCCAGGAGTTCAACGCAACTTCGAACATTCCGTCTACGCTAGGGTCCCGGTCCAAGGCTCCCCAATCGAGCCCGGTTCAGCAGCCTGTAAGAACCACGAGCCAACAAACCACTCCAGGCACTGAGGAGCCGAAGCAGAAAGCAACCGAAACCGCGAACTCGGTGCAAATCCCACGTCGGCCGGCGGAAAATCCCCCTACCAACCCGCAACAACAGACCACAACTCCAACGACCTCGCAACCCTCTTCAAGGCAACCACCGACGCCTATTGAGACCGGCTCCACCTGGACCGATCCCGCCACGGGTCTGATGTGGACACAGAAAGATACCGGCAAAGATATGACTTGGGATCAGGCCGTGGAGTACTGCCGCGAGCTTCGGTTGGATCGCGGCGCCTGGCGCCTGCCGACCCTCGACGAACTGAAGGCCATTCACGACGTGAACGGGTCCTCGCCCTGGAAAGTGAAGGGCGACCTGCAGATTACCGGGATCGAGTGGAGCAGTACCCGCAACAGCAGTTGGGGAGCTTACTCCTTCGCCTTCTGGACGAAAGAGCCAAATAGCGGCCAGAGTGTAGACCGATTGACATACACCAACCGCGCTCTATGCGTCCATCGTTAAAAGAAACGGATCGCCCGCGAGAGGTTGGGCTTTTGACTGCGTAGCCCGGCTTTTTCCCAGAGAAGCCCAGACGGAACAGGGATCTCCGATCCACAGGCCCCTTTTACAATACGTTTTCAGGGTGGGCTTCCATTTCTTTCAGCACAGCGCTGCAGCGTTCGCAAACCGCTGGGTAAGTTTTGTCCTCGCCCACGTGCGTAGAGTAATTCCAACAGCGGTCGCACTTGAGGCCGTCGGCTTTCTTGACGTCCACATGGACGCCGCTCGCTCCATTGCCGGCGCCTTGCTTGAGCGTAACCTCAGAGACGATAAACAAGTAACGCAGCTGATCGGCATATCGCTGCAGCAGGGAATACGCGGGATCGGCGGCGCTGATAGCAACCTGAGCCTCCAGACCGGTTCCGATCAGCTTGGTGTTGCGGGCCTCTTCAAGCGCCTTCAGGACTTCGTCGCGGACGGAACGCAGGGAAGCCCAGTCTTCGTCCGCTTTTGAGTTGGCTTCCGCGACGATGTCATTCGAAGAAGGGAACAGGGACAAATGTACGCTCTCCTCGCGGCCGCCAATGTGGGGCAAGTACTGCCAAACTTCTTCGCTGGTAAAACTAGTGATGGGCGCAAGCAGTCGAACCAGCGCTTCGCCGATGCGCCAGATGGCGGTTTGCGCGCTGCGGCGACCCCGCGATTTTGGTGCGGAGATGTACAGCCGATCCTTCAGCACATCAAAATAAAATGCGCTCAGGTCCACGATGCTGAAATCGTTGACGCGGTGGTAGATCTTATGAAAAGCAAATTCCTGGTACGAATTCTGCAGCGCAACCGCCAGAACGGCAGTGCGACGCAGCATATATTGATCGAGCGCTTCCATTTGCTCGAACGGCACAGCGTCCTGCGAAGGCACAAATCCGTCCAGATTTCCCAGTATGTACCGGAACGTATTGCGAATCTTTTTGTAATTCTCGCCCACGCGCTGCATCAGCGCTTCCGAACCCACGACATCTTCGCGGAAATCAACCGACGCAACCCACAGCCGAACGATCTCCCCACCCAGCCGGTTCGAAATATCCACCGGATCCACATCGTTCCCGCGCGACTTCGACATAGCCTGGCCTTTTTCGTCGAGCGTCCAGCCGGGCGTGACCACATTCTTATACGGAGGCGTACCATGTGTGCCCATGGCGCAGAGCAGGGAAGACTGAAACCATCCGCGATACTGATCTCCGCCCTCCAAATAGAGATCGGAAGGCCACGGATAGTCCCGCCCATCGTCCACCAAAGCCAGATAGCTCGCGCCCGATTCCAGCCACACATCGAAAATGTCGGTTTCTTTTTCAAACTTCCCGCCGCCGCAATGCGGACACTTCGTTCCCGCCGGCAGAAGCGCGGAAGGAGCATCGGTGAACCACGCGTCGGCGCCCGATTGCCGGAACAGTTCGACAACCTTCTTGTTGATACTCGCGTCTTTGAGCGGCTTGCCGCACCCCTCGCACAAGAACACGGCGATGGGCACGCCCCACACCCGCTGCCGCGAGATGCACCAGTCGGGCCGCGTCTCGATCATGTTCCTCAAACGTTCATATCCCCACGCCGGATCCCACTTCACGTTCTTGATTTCCTGCAATGTGCGTGATCGTAGAGTGTCGCTGTCACCCGCCCCGCCGGGCATGGGCGTTTCCATCGAGATGAACCACTGCTCCGTCGCCCGAAAAATCACCGGATTGTGACAGCGCCAGCAATGCGGATACGAATGCTCCGTCGTTTCTGCATGCAGCAATGCTCCGCGCTTCCGCAGTAGCTCGATGATCAGCGGATTCGCCTTGAACACGTGCTGCCCGTCGTACTCCGGCAGCCCGTTGCGCAGAATGCCTTTTTCGTCGACGTTGCTGGTCGCATCCAAACCATACTTCACGCCGGTCGCAAAATCTTCAGCACCGTGCGAAGGCGCAGTGTGCACCACGCCCGTGCCCGTATCCATGGTGACGTAGTCGGCGAGCACGCCCAGAATCTTGCGCTCCAGAAACGGATGCTGAAAATTCAGCCGCTCCAGCTTCCGTCCGGGAAAGTGCGCCAGTTCCCGCGGATCGGCCAGGCTACACTTCGCCGCCACCTCACCCGCCAGCTTCGACGCAACAATGAAAACTTCACCACCCGATTCCAGCGCCACATAATCTTCGTCGGGATGAAACGCCACCGCCATCGACGCCGGCAGCGTCCACGGAGTCGTCGTCCAAATAATGGTCGAAACGTTTTTCCCGGCCAGCGCCGCATCAATCGCCGCCGGATCATCCAGAAGCCGATACTTCACCCACACCGTCGGGCTGGTGTGGTTCTCATACTCCACTTCCGCTTCGGCCAGCGCGGTTTCATCGTGCATGCACCAGTAAACCGCGCGCAGGCCTTTGTAGACGAATCCGTTTTCGTAAAACGAAAAAAATGTCGACAGCACCACCGACTCATACTGCGGCGTCATGGTCGCATACGGACGCTCGAAGCGCCCGAACACGCCAATGCGCTTGAACTGCGCCCGCTGCAAGTCGAGAAATTTCTGCGCGTACTTGCGGCATTCCGCGCGCACCGCCGTAGCGGGCATCTGCAGCTTCTTGCCGCCCAGTTCTTTATCCACTTTGATTTCAATCGGCAGCCCGTGGCAATCCCAGCCCGGCACGTAAGGCGCGTCGAATCCGGCCATGGTCTTCGACTTCACGATGAAATCTTTCAGGCACTTGTTCATCGCCGTGCCCAAATGAATCGGTCCGCTGGTATACGGAGGCCCGTCGTGCAGAATGTAGCGCGGCGCGCCCTTGCGAGCCTCGCGGATGCGCGCATAAATCCCCTCCCGCTCCCAGCGTTCGAGCATCTTCGGCTCGTTCTGGGGCAGGTTCGCCTTCATGGAAAAAACAGTCTTAGGCAGATTGATCGTCTTTTTCAGATCGTCGAACGGCACTCAGTCGGTTCTCCGCTTGGATTGAATCTTTTTATTATAGGGAGCACGGCAGGGAACGTCCACGCAGACGCGCAGCAGGTGCCTTCTTAAATCTGCTTTCCGACACTACGGCTTCGGCACACAGCGTCCTGATTTTAATTTGTCATTCCGAACCGCGACGCAGGCGCGGTGAGGAACCTGCTCTCAGGCGGCGAAACGTAGGCATCCTTGAACTTGGAGTCGGAAGAAATTCAGACCCTCAGCCAGCCCCGGAACCCCCGAGCCGCATAGTACGATTCCGCGCCGTTGTGATACACAAAAACCGTGTCGAAGCGGCGATCGCAAAACAGCGCCCCGCCGAGTTCTCTCACCTTGGAAGGGGTCTTCACCCAGCTCGACGTTTTGGTATCGAACTCGCCCAGCTTCTGCAACTCCCGATATTGTTCCTCCGTCAAAAGCTCAACTCCCATGGCCGCCGCCGCATCGACCGCGTTGTCTTTTGGCTTGTTTTCTTTTCTCGACTGCAGCGCTTCGCGGTCGTAGCAGAAACTTCTGCGGCCTTTCGGACTCTCCGCCGCACAATCATAAAAAATGTATTCGCCCGTCTTCTTGTCAAAGCCCACCACGTCCGGCTCGCCGCCAGTGCGCTCCATTTCGCTCAGCGACCACAGTTTTTCCGCACGAGCTTCCAGCTTTGCCTGGACTTCAGCCCAGGCAAGACCCTGATGGCGATTCGTGTTCAGCTCAAAGCGAGATTGCAATGCTCTGAGCAATTCGCCGCGTTGTTTCGCTGAAAGTGTTTTTGCCATGGCGTCAGGCTCGGAAGGCTCTCACGCTCGTCCCCATCGAATCGCGCTAATCGTCCAATCCCTTGCCCTTAAGAATTCGCGGCAGAGCTTTCTCCACTCGCGCCTCGCGGGTTCTGGACAGCTTCGGCTGAGAGAAGTGAAAGATGTAGTGTCTTTGCCGCCCCGGCGTCAATGCATGAAACGCAGTCTTCAACGCCGGGAGTTCATCCAGCTTCTTCTGGAACTCCTCAGGAATTCGGAACTCCGCCGTCTTTTTCAACTTCACTTTCAGCCCGGCATTTTCTGCCTGAATGGCCTCCTGGATATAGGCTTTCAAAATCGGTTTCATCTCGACAATCTCTCGAACGCTGGTGAACCGCATCTGGCGCGCCGCCTGATGCTGCCCCGGTGTGGCCAGAATGCGCTTGGGGTCCTTCAATAACGCGCCTTTGAAAAACAGAACCGCACAGTATTCTTTAAATCCATGGATCAAGACGACGTTCTTTTTCTCCAGCGTGTAACACGGCTGAAACCACTTCACGTCTTCGTCTAACTCGCAGTCCAGAACGATGGTCCGCAAGGTTTCAAATTCTTCCCGCCACTTGCTTTCTTTTCGCAGCAGACCATCGACCTTCGGATTCTTTTTCTGCATGGCTTCACCTCCCGAAATAAAGTGATTCCCGCCCATTCTTCCCGGAGCACCAATCGCGCTCATCCCAACGCGTCAACTCTTCGGCGCCCCAGGCGGCCAGTCCAGCTTCTCCACCCCAAACTGCTTGGCGTACTCCGCGTGCAGCCGCTGCCAGCCCGGAAAATTCATGGCCACCGGCCCGGCGATTCTTCCAATCGGAGTTCCACTCAGCAGCCGATCCAGCACATCGAAACAAACGTGCCACCCGGCCGCGCCCATGGCGATAAAGCGGTGCCCGATGTTGGTCCACAGCGTCAGGCGCGTGCCCTCGCCAACGCTTTCGAGTTCCCACCGCATGTTGAAACCGCCCCATTTGTACTCCAGCAGCTCGGGAGCTTCGGCGCGCGTCACCGTGGTCTCGGAAACCAGTGGCACCGGCGCTCCCACCGTGGTGAGCTTCACCGTGTTGCCCACCGTTCCCAGGCTCCCATCGGCGTCAAACGGAGCCCACTCCCGCAGATGCGCCGGGTCGGTCAGCGCCTCCCAGACTTTTTCCGGCGAGTGCCGCAGTTCGCGGACCAGAATGAGCGTCCACTTCTCTTCGCCCTTTGGTCCCCGTTCCTTACGTATCTGCGCCCCGCTGGCCGGACCCGGTATGTACTGCGCGCCATCAGCCATCTTTTTCTCCCGCTGATTCTACCCCTCGTGAAAGTTTCTACCAGCGTGCCAGCTGCGTCAGCTGAATCAGGTTGCCGCAGGTGTCGTTCAGCCGCGCAATGGTCGAGCCCGGCACCTCGCTCGGAGGCATCGTGAACTCGGCGCCGCGAGCCTTGATGCGCTCGTAGTCCCCCTTCACGTCGTCGGTAAAAAACATGATCGCAGGCTGGTTCTGTTGAAACATCGCCTGCTGATACGTCTTCGCCGCGGGATTGTCGTTCAACGCCAACTGCAGTTCCACGCCATCCGCATCGGGCGAAACGGTCAGCCAGCGATAGGGACCATTGCTGAAGTCGGCCTTCTTGGTAAAGCCCAGCATCTCCGTATAGAAGTGCAGAGCCGTTTCCTGGTTGTCTACATAGATGGTGGTCACTTTGATTTTCATTGCGTTCTCCTTTATCGCGTTCGCGGTCGGGGCCGCGCGGTTGTTTTCTTCAAGGTCTTCTTTTTCTTTGCTGTTGAGGGATTTGTACGATCCGGATTCATGCGATCCGAATTCATGAGGTCCTGATCCATGCGGTCAAGATAGCGCTCAAGAGCATCCACATAAGGCGTCCAGAAGCGGCGAAACTCCTCGATCCATGCCGACGCATCTTTGAGCGGACCCGCGTCCAATCGGCAGGGACGCCATTGTGCCTCCCGCCCGCGCACGATGAGCCCAGCCCGTTCCAACACCTTCAAATGCTTCGAAACCGCCGGCATCGACATCTCAAACGGCTGCGCCAGCTCAGTCACCGAAGTTTCCCCCAGCGCCAGCCGCGCAAGAATCGCGCGGCGGGTAGGGTCGGCCAGCGCGGCGAAAGTATGGCTGAGTGGATCCGGCATTGTAGTTAAACCATTCGGTTAAATAACCGATGGGTTAAATGTAAAACGAACCAGAAAAAGTGTCAAGCTTTTTATACAAAGAAGTTTCGGAGTGAGGGATGTCCCAAACGGCGGGATAGAAGCTTTGAAAGGGCGCGGTTTACAGCCGCAGGGTACCGGCCGCTAAATCAATGGCGGTCAAGCGCTAGCGCAGTCCGCCAGTCCAAAAGAACCGAAAAAAGCCGCTTACTATGCTTCCCAAAGCATTGGGGTCAAATTCCCATGATGATCCCGATCTCGATTCCTCACCCAATAGTGCCGATCCTCATCGTAGTGCCAGCCATGGTGCTTAATTACGTTGGTGAAGTCATCTTTCGAAATATCCAGTGAGCCGATTGCTGATTTCCGCCAAGCTTCAATGACAAGCTGGTTGAAGAGTTGTTCTCCGTAAACCACTCGGGGGGCGGCCTCAAGAATTTCACCGACTGTGTTAACCACATCAAGCTCCCGACTATCCTGCAGGTATTGGGGCTTTCCGGTTCTCACGAATGTCAGGATCAACTCGCCGGCCAAAACAGACTGATTTCCCTTTTTCTTGTGCATAGACCAGATCGGATCGCCAACCTGGGATATCGCCGCCCTAAGTTCGGCACCGGCTTCAGCTGCACGCGTGAGGATTGCCTTGAAGTAGCGGATATTCCAATGTTGAAATACGATGGAAAGCCAACGGCCTTTCTTGAGCATATTTACGCAAGCGTGCACGCTATCGCCCAATCGCGTCGTGTATAACGCCTCAGTATGATCTAATTCGCCGCCAACAATTAATTCTCGTTCCCGCGCTTTCATACTCGGACTGTGCCCGAGCCAAACGTTCCAAAGCGTTGAAAGGTCAAGATATGAAATATGGCCGCCGTAGGGGGGATCGGTAAAAATGTAGTCGATTTTCCCCCGGAGCTCCTTCTCCAGTTCGCCAACATCCTTTGCGTGCACTTCGAACTCGCCGTGCCACCCGCCGGTCATCTTCTTATGTTGGATTGTTTTATCGAGCTCCGTCTTTGCGTCTACGATGTTCATCGCCCGCTCCTCGAACGTTTCCCAAGGGGGGAGCTCAATAGGTTTTTTCGCTATCTTGTAGCGATAGATGCTGAAAATACTAGAGCCGCCCCTCGACTCAGCGCGACCCTCGGCCGAGAGAAATGTCCTGTTCAGCTTCGCCAGAGTGGCGGACCAGGCGAGGAGCATTCCCGCTTTGGCCGGTCCGCCTTTCAAATCGTCAATCCCGTCCCTCAATATCGCCAGAGACAATAACTGCTGTTTCGAGAAAAGATCGTGGTAGAACTCAACATCGGCATTGCTCGGCAACTTGATGTTCTCGGGCAGTTTCACGCCAAGCCCCAATTTAGCCAACCCCTTTTCGTCAGCGCCTTGCAATGCAGCAAGCCGTTTTTCGCATCGCTCCTTAAGTTCGTTCATCGCAGCTTTGTATTCAGAGCGGTTGCCGCTCGCTAGGCCCACGACACCTTTTGCGATGAAATTAGCCAGAGGATTGATATCGTTTTGTACCCCGGTTCGATTCTCCAAGAACGCTTCTATCGCAGTGACGCCAGACCCCCCGAACGGGTCAAGCACGCGATCTTTCTCTCTTGAGTAGTGAAGAATGTACTCTCGTACAACGTTGTATGGCCGCCTCGTGAAGTACGGGTGAACGCCGTAATGTCGCTTCGCACCCTGGCGGTCGGCAGCGATTGGTTCCTTAAGCGGTTCGATGACTTCGCGGCTCATATTCTGCTCTCCAACGGAAACTTCCGAGCGTAAGTGCAGAGTGCGTCAAGTTCGATCACGTCAATGTGCTGCGGCATCGCCCTGTGCTTATGGATTGCGCAGAGCACCACTGCTCGAGACAACTCATCCTTGCCGTATTTCTTTTGCTGATACTGAAACCCCGTGCTGTCTCGCTTTATTTCCACAGGGACCGAGTAAGCGGGTAGACCCTGAAATTGAAAATCAGTGACACAATCGTATCCTTTTCCGACATAGCCCCCCAGACTCACGCCAAGGTGTTTTAGCGGCCCAGAAGCTCTCAATAAGTCAGGCTCCTGAATATGAGGAAGTCGCGTCCCCAAACGATGATCCTTCACCACTCTGCAAATCTCATCGAGCGCCCAGTTAACGATCCCAGGCTTCTTCCTGTTTGTGTAAACAAGTTGCTCAATCCAAAATGGACTAGCGTAGACACTCGTGAACGTAAGCGGTCTGTCGACCCTTGGAATTTCCTTCGTCCTCGGCTTGTTCGCGTATTTGAACGAAAGCGGTGTCAAATAAAAAACATCGTCTCTGATTTCGAGATCGAGATCGACCCTCTCGAAGTCGCCCGATGAGAGCTGGTACCAACTCCTAATGGACTCTCCAATGCTTTCCGTTGCCAGACCCTGCTGTATCCTGTCGTGGCCCACCTGGCCTGGAATAGGCCGCTGCTTCGAATCCAATTTCCGGTCTGTGCTTACAGCAAAATAGTCGGATTTGGTCGCACCATAGGGCGTCACAAGGGCGACGCGGACGGCGCCCTTCTTTCGCAGAAACGTCTTCACGGGGTCACTCAGGTCATGAAAATAATATTGCGGACCACCCGTCTCCCTGCTTCCCCTTTTCGTTTGCTGGAGGTGCATGGCTATGGCATTCCCCTTGCGGCGCTAACTGAACCAGACATATCGTAATAGGTTCGGCCTTGCTACGCGAGACCTCAATCAAGATTCGACTCGACACGAGCAGACGGGTATGCAAAATGTTCGCAAGAATTCCAACTCCCCGCGTTCTTGACCACGGAGGTACAATAAGAAAGGGGTAATCCTGTATGCGGCGTCTGGCGGCCATTGCGGCGTTCCTGCTCGTGTTGACGGTTCCGGTCTGGGCGCAGCATGGCGGAGGCCACGGCGGCGGCGGTGGTCATGCCAGTTCCGGTGGCGGACACGCCAGCTTCGGCGGCGCGCATTCGAGCGGCTCGCATTCCTCCGGCAGCGTGCACTCTTATTCCGGTTCCGGCGGGGTACACTCCTATTCCGGCGCCGCAAACGCGCCGCGCTCCGGCTACTCCCGCAGTCCCTACGCCCACAACGAATTCCGCAGCGGAACTCGCGGTCCCCGCATTCACACCTACGGATTCCGCAACAACAACTACGGCTACGCAGGCCGCGGCTACGGCTATCCCTGGGGATGGGGTTACTACGATCCTTGGCTATGGAACTGGGGGAATGACGACGCCGAATTCGATGGCGACTATAACGACAATCTCGCTCAAGCCGACCAGATGGATCAACGGAGCTTAGACGAACAACGCATGTTGCGTCAGGAACAAGCCGACGGCGATCAGGATGCCTACGCCCCAAGCCGGCGCGCTCCGCGCTCGGGCGCATATTCCGGAGCAGGCGCGAGTGGAACCAGCGCGCCCACGCCGTCAACGGTCCTAGTCTTCCGCGATCAGCGCAAGGAAGAAATCCAGAACTACGCGGTGGTTGGCGCCATGCTGTGGAACTTCGCTCCCCAGCACACCGAAAAGATTCCTCTCGCCGATCTGGATCTGGTAGCGACCAAAAAAGCCAACGATGACCGCGGCGTGACGTTCGAGATCCCACAAACGAATCCCGCGCCCAGCATGCAAAGCCCCAGCACTCCGCAACCGGCGTCGAATTCATCCGCCAGCAGCACCTAGACTAAAATTCGATAACTGGCGCGTTTCGTGCACCCTACGGCCGACGCTCGCATCTAACTGTTGATTGCGGGGAATCTTTATCAACACGGTCTCATTCCAAACGCACCCGTTCTGGATGATAAAATAGAGCCACTCAATTATGCCCCTAAAAACACTGTTTCTAAATCCACCTTCATTCGAAAACTTCGACGGAGGCGCCGGTTCCCGCTGGCCCGCCACCCGCGAGATAGAAAGTTTTTGGTACCCGGTGTGGTTGGCTTATCCGGCGGGGATGCTGGAGGGCGCGCGGCTGCTGGATGCGCCGGCGCATCACGTTTCCGGCGACGAGACGATTCGCATCGCCAGGGACTATGAGTTTCTTGTGCTGTTTACCTCCACGCCCGGGTTTCCTGGCGACATGCTGCTGGTGAAGGAAATCAAGCGGCAGAATCCGAAGATCAAGATTGCATTCGTCGGTCCGCACGTGACCGTGCTGCCGGAAAAGTCTTTGCGCGAGTGTCCGGAGATCGATTTCATTGTGCGCAAGGAATTCGATTACGCCGTCACCGACTACGCCAAGGGCAAGCCGCTCGAGGAAATCGCCGGCGCTTCGTTCTTGCGGGATGACAAGGTGGTGCACAATCTGGATGCGCCGCAGATTCAGGATCTTGACTCGCTGCCGCACGTCACCGAAGTCTACAAGCGCGACCTGGATGTGACGAAGTACAACGTGCCCTTCCTGCTGTATCCGTTCGTGTCGCTGTACACCACGCGCGGATGCCCGGCGCAATGCACGTTCTGTTTGTGGCCGCAGACGTTGAGCGGGCATCCGTGGCGCAAGCGCTCCACCGACGACGTGGCCGCCGAAATGGCCAAGGCGAAACAACTGTGGCCGGAAGTGAAGGAATTCTTTTTCGATGACGACACCTTCAACATTCAGAAAGCGCGCACTATCGAGCTGTGCGCCAAGCTGAAGCCGCTGGGGCTGACATGGTCGTGCACGTCGCGGGTCACGACCGACTACGAAACGCTGAAAGCCCAGAAAGAAGCCGGATGCCGCCTGCTGATTGTGGGTTATGAATCGGGCGATCCGCAGATTCTGAAAAACATCAAGAAGGGCGCGACGGTCGAGCGCGCGCGGCAGTTCACCAAAGATTGCCACAAGCTGGGCCTGGTGGTTCACGGCGACTTCATCCTCGGGCTGCCGGGCGAGACGCACGAGACCATCAACAACACCATCAAGTTCGCCAAAGAACTCGACGTGGAAACGATTCAGGTTTCGGTGGCGCATGCGTACCCCGGCACCGAGTTGTTTGACTTCGCGGTGAAGAACGGGTTCATGTCGAACACCAAAATGGTGGATGAGGGCGGACATCAGCTAGCGCACATTCAGTATCCGGGGCTTTCGACCGACGAGATTCTCGACGCCGTGCATCGCTTCTACGATGAGTATTATTTCCGTCCCAAGGCCATTTACCGCATCCTGCGCAGGGCGGCGTTTGATGGCGGGGAGCGCAAGCGCCTGTACAAAGAGGCGAAAGCATTCCTGAAGCTGCGCGCCGCGCGCAAGAAGATTGTGAAAGATCACGCGCAGGCGGACGCGGCGGCGGAGCCGGCGAAGGCGTAGATTCAAGGTTTCATAGTTTCACGTTTCAAGGTTTCATTGTGGCGGCGACTTTCACGGTCGCCGCGTTTTATTTATATGGGACGGGTCGCTTGCAGCGGCCTTTTCTTCATTTTGGGCAGGCAATCGGGTCAGGTGGTTTCCGGTCTCGGCGGAGTGATTTTCACGCGGTGATGCGGACGCGAGCGGTGTGGCGCGGGCGGCGGAGCTGCTCTCTCACCGTGCCGCGCGCCCATTCGGCGCGCTCGCGTTGCTCACTTGCTCAGGGCAGGCTAAAAGCGCTTCGCTCCTTCGCGTCCCGGTTCGGTCGGTCCCCACCCGCGCACCCGCGAACTGTCCAGCGCGTCGCTTAGGCGACGCTGCCAGGGCAGTTTGCGCTTGGGGTGATTTGGGTTGGAGTCTCACGGGATGGAAATGCGTGGCGTGCACTGTCGCTTTCCCGCGGATGTAACAAAAAGAGGATGTTCCGTCGTCCCCGCGTTACCCTCGTCTGTCCCCGCGTTACCCTGAACGATCGAGACTGAATTCTCGTTGGAAACCACGAAGCGTCCCGTCTGGTCGCCTTCACCTCATATTAGCGATTCGCGTCGTAGTTGTCGTACCGGTCATAAGCGGCCTTGCCTCTCAGGTTCTTGCTAAACTTTTTGCCGTTCACTATCTTCTTACGCGACTCGGTTTTAATGTCGTAGTCGTCCTGAACTTCAAACCACTTCGTTCCGCCGTTATCAGCTCCGAGCCACAACCTGTTGTCCTTGATGAGTGGGAAGATCTCCTTATAAGTGATCGCGTTTTGGTTTCCGATGATCAGGAACTTCTTGCTGTACTGCACTAGCTGGGCGACATACTCCCGGAAGAGGGAGAAGGGCGGGTTGGTGACAACGATGTCCGCTCGCTTGAGCAACTCGACGCACTCGGCGCTTCGGAAGTCCCCGCCCTCGGCAAGGCGCGTGCGGGTGTGCGGGTTCTGCTTCAGGAAGAGCTTGACGTCTTCGATGCCGGTCGCGCCGTCTCCGTTGACACGCCTCACTTTTTCGATCTCGAAGGCAAGGGCCTTGGGCTTTTGGCGCTTGCCGTTGCCCTCATCGTACTCACCGAACGTGAGTTGTGCGCCGGCTATGGGGGAACCGTCGTAGCTGGTGGTGATGAGCTTTTTGAGGCCGAGCGTGTTGAACTTGGCGGCGAAGTACTTAAAGAAGTTGCTCTCGAAAGGATCGTCGCAATTGCAGTACACGACCTTGCCCCGGAAGGTGTCGGGGTCGAACTCCAGATAGGCCTCGACCTCTTTCTGGATGTCGACGTACTGGGTGTAGAACTCGTCCTGCTTGGACGCCTTCGCGGCGGCGAGGCTTCGGTTCTGCGTTTTGCGTTCCGTCATCTTGCGGGTGCTTGTTGCCATGGGCTTGACATGAACTTTAACACCCTAAGTTGCGAGGCGACAATACCATCGGTTGCACCGAGGGCTTAAGCAATCAGCAGGGCTCTCTCCTTTTGTGACATTCTGCTCGGTGACATTCGCGCAATCGGGAAGTACTTTCCCTGCTCGCGTCCGTGGTTCCCACCCTGAGGGCAAAGGACGCTTAGGATGGGGTGCCCACTTTGAGGTGGCTTCTCCAATTCAAACGCTCGACATCCGCCTGTCGGCATTGCCGAAGGCCCACCCTCCCGCAGAAAACGCGGGAAGGGTGGGGCAACCGCTGATTGGGAGCTCGCTTTGATGGGCTTGCTTGGCAGTTTGCCCTGAGGTTGCTCGGCTTGGGCTCTCACGGGTAGGAAATGCGTGGCGTGCACTGTCGCTTTCCCGCGGACGTAACAAAAAGAGGATGTTCCGTCTGTACCCGCGTTACCCTCCCGCGTTACCCTCGTCTGTCCCCGCGTTACCCTGAACGATCGAGACTGAATTCTCGTTGGAAACCACGAAGCGTCCCGTCTGGGGTGCCCACTTTGAGGTGGCTTCTCCAATTCAAACGCTCGACATCCGCCTGTCGGCATTGCCGAAGGCCCACCCTCCCGCAGAAAACGCGGGAAGGGTGGGGCAACCGCCGATTGGGAGCTCGCTTTGATGGGCTTGCTTGGCAGTTTGCCGTGAGGTTGCTCGGCTTGGGCTCTCACGGGCAGGAAATGCGTGACGTGCACTGTCGCTTTCCCGCGGATGTAACAAAAAGAGGATGTTCCGTCGTCCCCGCGTTACCCTCGTCTGTCCCCGCGTTACCCTGAACGATCGAGACTGAATTCTCGTTGGAAACCACGAAGCGTCCCGTCTGGGGTGCCCACTTTGAGGTGGCTTCTCCAATTCAAACGCTCGACATCCGCCTGTCGGCATTGCCGAAGGCCCACCCTCCCGCAGAAAACGCGGGAAGGGTGGGGCAACCGGAGATTGGGAGCTCGCTATGATGGGCTTGCTTGGCAGTTTGCCCTGAGGTTGTTCGGCTTGGGCTCTCACGGGTAGGAAATGCGTGGCGCGATACTGTGACTTCTACAGCGCAAAGGCTTCTGCAGGGCAGCGAGATTTGAAATGTCTATCCCCGGTTTTCGCGGAGCCAGGATTGTGATCCGAAAGAAAGCCCCGCATTTCTGCGGGGCTGGGGATCGCAAGTTGAGACTCGTATCAATCTCCGGTGCCCGAGAGACTCGCGGTCTGCGGGCTGTTGTTGGCGCTGTCGTTGACGGTCAGTGTTCCGGTGAACGTTTCCTCGCTGGTCGGCGTGAACGTTACGCTGATGGTGCAACTGTCTTTACTGTTCAGCGTTGAGCCGCAGGTCGAGGTCGAAACCGTGAACGGGGCCGACGCCGAGAATGAGATTTCCGTCAGCGTTGTGGGCAGGTTGTTCTTTAGAGTGAAGGTATGAGTCTTGCTATGCCCCACCTGAGTGTTAGCGAAGGTATAGCTGGCAGGAGTCAGCGTCGCTTGCGCCTCACCAGTGCCCGACAGCGATACCGACTGCGGGCTGCCGGTTGCACTGTCGGTGAAGACGAGCGTATCCGCCAGCGTGCCGAGTTGTGTGGGCGTGAAGGTGACACCAGCCCGGAGGCCGCAAGCAGCACGCTTCCGCTGAACCCATCCTGAGGCGTGATGGTGATCGTGCTAGTCCCCTGGCCTCCCTCTGCCATGCTTAAGCTGTTGGGAGAGGCCGACAACGCGTAGGACCCTGCTGCTGTCTGCGAGAACACGTATGCCGCACCCTGATCGGAGTTCGAGCCGACCGCGTGGTTCGAAGCACCCACGATAATCGTGCTGTCGCTTACCGAGACGGAATAGCCGAACTCGTCATTTGCCGCGCCGTCAGACGCGGTCAGCTCCGCCTGTTGGCTCCATGTTGTTCCGCTTTGCGAGAATACGTACGCCGCTCCCTGAAGGGAGCTCGATCCGACCGGGAAGCCATCAGCACCCACCACAATCGTACTGGCGCTTACCGAGACGGAATAGCCGAAGTAGTCATTTGCCGCGCCGTCAGAGGCGGTCAGCTCCGCCTGCTGGCTCCATGTCGTGCCGTTTGGTACGAACACGTACGCCGCTCCCTGATCGGAGTTCGGGCCGACCGCGTGATACGGAGCCCCCGCCACAATCGTGGTGCCGCTGGCCGCGACGGAATAGCCGAACTCCGCGAAGGGCGAGTTCGAATGTCAGCGGTTTCCCATTTGTTTTTCCTGGCCGATGCGGCAGCGCGAAGCCCTGCTCCAATCCGAGCGGGCCATTCTCATACCACTCGGTCAGGCCGTCGCGGCGGTATTCGACGCGGTTGGCGTTTGCCTGCGGGGCGACCGGCTTGGCTGAATGCAGAGCGTTGCCGTAGCCGTAGGCGCGGGTTTGGAGCGTCCAGCTCAAATTGTGGCTGCGGATTTCGGCACCTTGTTTGGTGAAATCGGCGGACAGCGCGTGGCGGGAATTTTCTCCGCGGAAGCCTTGAGCGCTGGGATGAACCCAGTAGCTGGAGTCGTCCTTGCCCAAAGCGGCTGAGACGGGACCTTGGGCACTGGCTGGAAGACTGGAGAGCCCGGATGCAGATTGGTTGGTAGAGGGTGCGTTCGTTGGCGTGATTTTTCTGGTTGACTGCGCCAAACGTCAGGCGGCATTGTCGTCTCAAAACGGTTGACTGTCAAGGGCTTTGGCGAGGTGGTCATTTCCGTGTTGTCCGGCCTTTGAGGAAATCGCAGGGGCGCCTTTCCCGTTTTGGGAAAGGAAAATTTGCGTCTTTCAGATTTTGGTTGACTGAGAAATTTGGAAGTTGCATGCTTTGGATAGTCAGACTTGTCTGGCTTGCCTCCACGGACTTTGGTCCGGTGGGGGCTTTGTTTTGGGCGAAAAGCAGGTTTCTCGACTAACTAACGCAGAATGGCCGAGCGCAGCTCGGCCATTCTGCTTCGCTCGAAATGACAAAGTGATTGGTCTTTGACAAATCGATTGCGGGAAAACGGCCTGCTCTTCGCTTTGTGCGTGGAGCGGGCTGGGCGGAGCTTTGGGATCTGCGCTTTTTTGGCGCACCCGCGGCTTTGCTACGTACGAGGCCAGAGTTGCATAGATCCTTCGGCGGACAGAAAACGTCCGCCTCAGGATGACAGAGACGGGCAAAGGGCGTCCGCCTCAGGATGACAAGCGTTGAGGAGATTGGGAGGTTGTAGAGGTATGGGGCGACGGTTAAGGACGGGTCAGGGTGCGGGGAAGTGCGTTCATACGAAAGATCGCGGGGATTTGACGGAGATGGAGTTTATGGTGGAGGCGAAGCGGCGGGGGTATCCGGTAGGCAAGCCGTTTGGGGACAATCAGCATTATGACGTTTTGCTGGATGCGGCCTGGAAGGTTTGGAAGGTGCAGGTGAAGCTGGGCGGGGCGCGGCATCATCGGGGATATACGGTGCGGTCGTCGTGGAGGACGAGTTGGAAGCAGGTTTCGTATACGGCGAAGGACGTGGATTTTCTGGTGGCGCTGATCGATGGGAAGGGGATTTGGTATTTGATTCCGGTGCGGGCGTTGGGCGGGAGAAAGACGATTCATCTTTATCCGTTTGGGAGCCGGAAGGATGGGAAGAAGCGGTTTGAGAAGTATCGGGAGGCTTGGTGGTTGCTGGAGAAGAAGAAGCGTGGGGCTCGGAGCAAGAAGAGGCGGGGTAGGGCGTGATGGAGATCGCTGGTCCGGTAGTGTCCTAATTTTGACTTCGACAGTCATACGCCGTCAAAAAGCAGGTTCCTCACCGCGCCTTCGGCCCGGTTCGGAATGACAAATTAGGACACTACCGCTGGTCCACTCGTTGACCAGTTGATGTAAGATGTTTTTCTCTAGCGCGGGCTCGTGGGGAACCCGCGCAACTCCCCCTTAGAAGACGGCCCCGACGACGGCGCTGTAGAACCGGCGTGCGCGGAGAGTCAATGGGGGCGCCGGCGTTACGAATCGCTTTCTTGGGCTGAAGTTCAAGATTAACGGCGAATTCCACTATGGATGGGTGCGCCTCAGCGTGAAGACCACGGCTCACGGCGGGTTTACCGGGTATTTGTTGGGCTACGCGTACGAGACGGCGGCGAATAAGGCCATTCGTGCCGGACAGACGACCGAGGCCAAGGAAGATGCGAAGGAAGCTGCCGACGGGCGCGGTCCGTCGCTGGGAGCGCTGGCCGCGGGAGCGGAGGGATTGCCGGGCTGGCGGACGGAGCTGGCTCCAGTCCGGGCAGAGGAAGCTCCGGTTCAGTAGTTGGACAATCAGTGATTCGACAATCAATAATTCGACAAGCAGTAAGCATCGAACGATAAAACCATGACAAAAGCATACGCGAAAAAAGTGCTTCTGGTGGGTTGGGACGCGGCCGACTGGAAGGTTGCTACTCCGCTGTTGGATGCCGGGCTGATGCCCACGTTGAACGGCATGATCGACGAAGGGGTGATGGGAAATATCGCGACCCTGCAGCCGATCTTGTCGCCGATGCTATGGAACTCGATTGCGACGGGCAAACGCGCGCACAAGCACGGCATCCACGGCTTTACGGAACCGGATCCGCAGACGGGGGGAATCCGGCCGGTGAGTTCGACTTCGCGCAAGGTGAAAGCGCTGTGGAACATCCTGACGCAGCGTGGATATAAGACGCATGTGCTGGGATGGTTTGCGGGGCATCCGGCGGAGCCGATCAACGGCGTTTCGGTTTCGGATTTGTATCCCCTGGCCAGCAAAGCGATGGGCGAGAAGTGGGACTTGCCGGCGGGGGCGGTGCATCCGGAAAGTTTGCGGGATACGTTTGCGGAACTGCGGATGCATCCGGGGGAGTTGACGCAGGAGGCAATTCTGCCGTGGATTCCGCTGGCGGGAAGAGTGGATCAGGAGAAGGACCGCGGGTTGAACACGTTCGCCAAGATTCTGGCGGAAAATTGTTCGCTGCATAACGCGGCGACGTGGATTTTGAAGAATCAGGAATGGGATTTTCTGGCCGTTTATTACAATGGCATCGACCACTTTTGCCACGCGTTCATGAATTTTCGTGCGCCGCGGATGGAGTTCATTCCCGAGGATCGATTTGAAGTTTACAAGGATGTGGTGGATGGGGCGTACCGCTTCCACGACATGATGCTGGAGACGTTGATCCGGCTGGCGGGGCCGGAGGCTACGGTGGTGCTGGTGTCGGATCACGGTTTTCACTCGGACCATCTGCGGCCGAAAGCGATTCCGAAAGAGCCGGCGGGACCGGCGGTGCAGCATCGGCAGTTTGGAATCTTCTGCATGAAGGGACCGCACATCAAGAAAGATGAGCGGATCTACGGCGCGACGCTGCTGGATGTAGCGCCGACGATGCTGACCCTGTTTGGGTTGCCGGTGGCCGACGAAATGGATGGACGGGTTCTGGCGCAGGCGTTTGAAGAGCCGCTGGAGATCGAACGCATCCCGAGCTGGGAGGGCGGCGAAGCGGCGGAATGCGGGATGCACGCGGCGGACTTGCGGATGGATCCGGAAGCGGCGAAGGCGGTGCTGGACCAGTTCATTGCGCTGGGATATGTGCAGCCGCAGACCGAGGGTCAGGAGAAGGCGGTGGAAGGTACGGTGCGCGAGAGCAAGTACAACGTGTCGCGCGATCTGATGGACTGCCGCAAATATCAGGAGGCGGCGACGTTGCTGGAAGGGTTGGTGGCCGAGAAGAGCGACGACATCCGGTTCAAGATGCAACTGGCGCAGTGCTATATGTCATTGGACCGCGGGGCGGAGGCGCGCGAGTTGCTGGATCAGGTGGTGAAAGCGGACGAAGAGGCTGCGAGGAAACAGGCGGAGAAGGCGGAACAGGCAGCGAAAGAAGCGGCAGAGAAGGCTGCGGCGGAAAAGGAAGCGGCGCCTTCTGTTGAGGGCGAAAGCGGGGTTGAGGTTCGGGCCGAAGGTGGGGCCGAGGTTCAGAAGGAGCTTCCCGCGAAAGTGGTGGAGAGATCGGCGGCATCGCGGGCCTGGGCCGAGTGGATGCTGGGCACCATGGAACTGGCGGCGGGCAACAACGAAGCTGGGTTGGCGGCGTTATTGCGTGCGGAACAGGCGGAGCCGCATCTGCCGAGCTTGCATGTGCGGTTGGGAGAAACCTACCTGCGCTGCCGGAAGGTGGAGGACGCGAAGCGGGCGTTTGAGCGCGCGCTCGAGATTGACGGCGATAGTCCCGAGGCGCACGTGGGGCTGTCGACGGTGAGCTTGCGGCAACGGAGATATGAGGATGCGGTGCAGGAGGCGCTGATCGCGGTGGGATTGCAGCACTTCTCTCCGTTCGGGCACTTCAATCTGGGCGTGGGGCTGGCGCGGTTGGGAGAGTATGAGCGGGCCAAACTGGCGTTTGAAACTTCGCTGACCATTCTTCCGGGGCTGGCAGTCGCGCATCGCTGGCTGGCAATTTTGTACGGACAGCCGGGAGGGGATGAGAAGAGAGCAGCACGGCATAGCGAGCTCTATGCGGAATTGAAGCGGCGGAGAACGGCGGCGTAGATACGCGTTTTCGGCATGCGGCGGAGATCACTTCCATATGAACAATCAATTATCACGTCTGGCAGTTCGCGTTGGCTTTCTGCTCTTGGCAGGACTCTGTGTTCCGATGATTCTGGCGCATGGGCAGGCGCCGGCCTCGGCGCCGAATATTGTGGAGTTTGAGATTCCGGGATCGGGGACGGGATCGACCCAGGGAACGTACGTGTCGGGGATCAACGTGGTGGGAACGACTGCCGGCGCTTATGTGGATCCGAACGGCGTGTATCACGGTTTCAGCCGCGCGGCGAACGGCACGGTCACGACCTTCAACGTGCCGGGAGCCAGCACCGAGGGCGGGCTTGGGACCATCGCCCAAGGGATCAATGAATCGGGTGCGATCTCGGGAACGTATTTTGACCAGAACACAGGGGACGACGGTGAATGCGATCAATGGAGCGGGAGAGATTGCCGGAATCTATACCGACGCCTCGAACAACTATCACAGTTTCTATCGCGACCGGGAAATTGGCTTGACTGTACCGCTTTTGAGATCGTCGTAGCGGGTACTGAGCATTGCTCGGACCTGGCTTAGCTCGTCAAAATATCCGGCCATCGCATCCTCAAGCAGTTCGTCGGGTCCGCGGCCGGTTTCTGCTACCCAGTGATCCAGCTTTGCCTGTAGGTCAGGATGGTTGAGGTGCAGCTCCATGGTTCCCAAGATACCGGAGGCGAGAGCTGCAAGGCAATGTTCTTGTCGATAGTTGAGACTGAATCTCAAGGTGAGACCACCTCGTGCTTCGGCTGCGCTTCTGCTTCGCGGAAGACTACCAAGATAACCTGTAACTGACTGAAAAATCGTCCACCTGGGTACTAGACCTTCCGTTCCTGACGGTGGTGCCGAGGTTGCTCCATTCTGAGTGGAACTGCGGATTGCTACGCTCCCCGGAACGCTTTCTAACCGGAAAGGCGGGGAGCCGAGCCCGCGTTTTTAGGCTCAGAGAACATCCCCATCTTTGCCGCAAAACGCGCGGCAAAGATGGGAACCCGAGATTTGCACCCAAGATTCGCACCGAGATCGAAAACAATTTGGCGCAGACAGCCACAGCCCCGCAGCGCTCCACCCCCTCGGTCACTCCGGTGGCCGATCTGGCGCGTTTTTTTCCGGAGGCGACGCCGGTGCGCATTCCGGTGCATCTGGCGCGGATTCATGCGCCGGGCGGGGCGGCGGAGTTCAGCGAGAGCACGGTGATTGAGTTCGGAACGCCGCACGAAGTTCTTTTTGCGGCGAAGGCTCCGCTGGAATTTGCCGATGTACTTCGGCTGCGTAACTCTGACGGCACGTTCGACACCGAGGTTTCGGTGGTGGCGGTGCAGTATCACCCGGGCAACACTCTTGTGGCCGCGCGCTTTGTGAGCGACGTGCCCAACTGGATCGTAAAATCATGACACCATCCACACCCGTGCGGGACCTCGGAACTCAATGGAATTCCGCCCGCCAGTTGTATCCCATCTACTTTGAACTCGCGCGCGAGTTCTCCATTGAGGTGGAAGCTTTTGCCGAGATGGAAACCGCGGTCGAGACTCCAGACGAAGAAACCGTCAGCCGGGCGAACCAGTGGCTGGATCGCATGGACGGACTCATCCAGGTGCATCAGCTGCGGCAGTTTTTGCAGACCAGTTCGCTGGTGAATGGGGAAGGCCTGGTGGCGCTGATCCGGCATTTTCTGGCGAAGCCGGTGAAGAATGCGGTGATTCGGGACAAAATGGATTTTCTGCTGGTGCAGTACTTCAGCCAACTTGCGCCCTCGGGCGTGGGCGACGCCGAAGTCGACCTGGCGTATGTGGCGCACGCGCTTGAGCCCGTGATCGGCGAGGCTGAGTTGAAGCCGCCGGTGTGGCTGAATGCGCTGGATCGCGTGCTGGAATCGTCGCGCCGCTGCCGCGCGCTTGACGAACTGCTGCATAGCGGGATTCTCGATCAGGGACGCAAAGCCAAAGACCTGGCCGGAGATCTGTTTTACCTGCCCATAGCGCTGGCGGCGTTTACGCGCTTTGGCTATCTGATGCGGCGGTCGTTTTTCCGGCTGATGCTGGGCGATCTGAATGCCATCCTCGACGGGTTGAACGAACTGGAAGAGAAAAACGTGGCCACGATCGACTGCCGGCGGGCGCAATTCTCCGCCCAGGAGCCGATCATCCGGCTGCGCATGATCTGCCAGTCGTGGAAGGTGATGTTCCAGGCGGAATATTCTTCCGGACAGCCCTTGCGCATGCTGGTGGATCTGCGCGCCTGCGTTGATTTTGCTCTGGGGCGCGGCAAAGCTCCGGAAGCGGATGCCAAGGCGAATGCGGCGGAGAAGACGCCGGCGGGGAAGAGTTTGGCGGGGAAGAATCCGGCAGGAAAGGCTTCCGGTGCACAAGGCGCCGTGGCGAAAACTACCGCGGCCAATGAAGACAAGGCGACATTGCCCAAGCCGAAAGCGGCTCCATCACCGCAACCTTCAACCTCCGGCAAGCCTGCAGCTGCGCCGGGAAAAGCGTGGGCAGCCGCTGCGGCGGGCACTGGATTCAAGTCCATGGGAAAACAGCCAACGACGGCGGTGCCTGCGGGGAACCGCACCGCCCCGCCGGCCGCAGCTCCAGAGTTGGCAGCCCCGGAGTTGGCAGCCCCAGAGTTCGAAGTTTCGAATGCGCCCGATTGGGATTCGGAGGGTTCAGCTCATCCTCCGAAAAAGAAGTAATGAGCCATCAGGCGGGCGCCGCATAACGAATCGGGCGACTGGCAAGAACTGCGAAGGCAGAGACGAAGGGTAAGCACGTGGAAACACCGACCGTACTGATCATCTCCGACGACGCCGATTTCTCGCGGCGCATCACGGCCCGCTGGCAGATGGAGCGCCACGTTCCCACATTTACCCTGCTGAGTGGAGAGTTGTGGCCGCGGTTCGCGGTGGATGCCTTTGACGTGGCCATCGTGGGGCAGTTGCGGCGCGATCTGCTTTCGGTGGTGCTGGAGCCGCTGCATTCGACCGCGCAGCCGGTGTTTTGCGTGGGCTATGACGCGCCGACGGCGCAGCTGATTCGCGATCGCTGGCCGCGCATCGCCGTGCTGGGGCCGAGCGAGTACTGGCTGGAGACGCTGGTGCTGGCCGCAGCCGAGGCTGTGCACCGGTCCCGTGCCGAAGCACGTGCCCGCGCCGCCGAACTGGCGTGCAGCACGCTCGACCGGCAGGCGACGCTGGGACGCTACATGCTGGAAATGCGCCACAACCTGAATAACGCGCTGACGTCGGTGCTGGGAAACTCCGATTTGCTGTTGCTCGAGCCCGGCAGCCATTCGGCGCAGACGCGGGCGCAGATTGAAACGATTCGCAACATGACGCTGCGCATTCACGAGATCATGCAGCGCTTTTCGTCGCTGGAAAAGGAAATGAATGTGGTGGCACAGCAGGCGGTGCACGATTCCGGCCGCGCTTATGCGGCCCCAGCCGCCGCCAATTGAGAATCGTGCAATAGGATCGCGGCGGAAAACCGAGACCTGAGATCTTCCTCCCCCGAGGCGTGGTGAATCTGGCGGGCGTGTGTGGATGGACCGCGCCGACATGAGGAAGGATTATGCATAGACCGGTTGTCGGCATTACTCTGCTGGAACACGAACTCACGGAACTGCGCCTGCTGATCGAGCGCCAGACCGGCATTCTGCTCGACTGCGCCAACAGCACGCTGGCGGCGCATGTTGCCGATTATCTGGAACGGCATGAGATGGATGCTCCCGCGGCTCTGCTGCAGCAGTTCCGCGCCCCGGAACTCGATGCGGCCACGGCGGCAGGGTTTCTGGAGGGCGTGCTCAACGTCAATACGGGATTCTATCGCCATCCCGGCGCGATGAACGCATTGGCCCGGCAGGTACTGCCGCAGATTTCCGCCCGCAAATCCGATGACGGCGCTTGCACGCTGCGCATCTGGAGCGCGGGATGCTCGACCGGCGAAGAGCCTTACTCGATTGCGATGGCGCTCTGCGAATCGTTGTCTAGCGCAGAAGCGACTGCCGCGGCAAACGGTTCGAGCAACGGCAGCGGCGGCGGCAAGGAAACGAAATCCTCGGGCCGCAGTGGCGGAGTTTCCGATCAGGGCGTCGGATCCTCGGCGCTGGCGTCGACGACCAAAGAGTGGTCGATCCATATTGTCGGCACCGACCTGCTGCCTTCCTCGATTCAAGCGGCCGAACGCGGCATCTATCCGCAGTCGGCGTTAACCGGACTTCCGCCGGCAATGATTCGCGCGGGCTTTTCGAAAGCGGGCGCGGCCGGCGGGCACAACGGCACGGGATCGAATGGAGCGGCCAGCGTCCAGGGCAACGGCGCCACAAACGGCGCGAATGGCAAGGCGAATGGAAGCACGCAACTGGCAGTAAAGCCGCGGCTGCGCAGCATGGTCACCTTCAACACCATGAATCTGACCAAGCCCGTCTACATCGGACGATTCGACTGCATTTTCTGCATGGATGTGCTGCCGCATCTTTCGCGTTCGCAGCGCGGGGCGCTGATCGAGCGCCTGCACCTTTATCTGGAACCCGGCGGATGCCTCTTCCTCAGCCAGACGGAAAAACTATTTGCCCCCAACCTGAATTTCCGCTCGGAAACGTTTGACGGCTACACCTACCACCGCAAGCCGGTAGCGGCGAGCGGGGCGTACGGAAGATAGGAACAGGGACGCCGACCTCGGCATGCTTGCGTTGGTTTAAGTCTTTGCGGAGGTATCGTCCGCGTGTTCAGCGGATTCTGCATCGGGCAAATCTAATACACCGGCAGTGAGCCTCTTCAGTTCGTCATATTCCATAAGCCCATTTGAGTCGTCGGTGTCGTGCCATTCAAATATTGTGGGCCCGGCTACGGCATCCTCAATCGTTGAACCCAACCGAACGGCTAGGAGTCCCCATCGAAACCTGATATACACGTATCCCGACTCAGCTTTACCCTCCCATTGCGACGGACAGGCAACACATGTCCTTGTAATGCCAGTTATTTTCACCATTCAAACTTAATGATCGACACCAAACGCGCAGCCTTGATGTACGCGAACAAAAATTCCTTCGTCCTAATTTAAGCGATGCCTTCCCTGGCTATGTTTACTTTACCTGTAGGCTTAACTTAGTTACATCGAACTGAGGCCGGAAAGTCCTATACGAATGCTTTCGACGACGCGATAGCCGAGTTCCAGACATTGCTTGATCGGCGAGTCCGCATAAACGAGAGGCTCACCGAACTGCGTGACACGATTCGTGCTCTTGGGCACAGTCTCCGTCACGACCAAAAAAAGAAGGAGCAGCTAATCTATGTTCTCGGCGAACTAAGCGTCTACACACCCCGACTCACCGATGCCGTTAAGGACGCACTTTACTCCGCTCTAGCCTTAGAAGGGCCGCGTCAGCTGCCGGCGATACAAGTGAAAGAATTGATGGAGATTCGTCGGCTCGCTTTAGTAACTTTTCCAATCCGCTGGCCAGCGTTCCTTCCACTCTTCGGCGATTGTCCGATGAGGGTGAAATCGGCTCTGCTGTGGCCCTCACTACGGCGCGCGAAGAAGCTTGGCAAATATGTTGGCAACCGATGCAAAGCAGAGGCAACAGCTGGATTGCAAGATAAGCGACCGGGTCGAGAGCAGCCTTCGCAAATCGGGTATCGTCGTGAAGCATTAAGCCTAGGCGAACAAAAACTCCTTCGTCCTCAACTCCTTGACCATATCCCGCAACTTCGCCGCTTTCTCGAACTCGAATTTCTTTGCCGCCTCGCGCATGTCGCTTTCCAGTTTGCCGATGTAGCTATCCACTTCTTCCTGCGACTTGAATTCCGGGATGCCTTCGGACTCGCCGCCAGTCAGATCCGCATAATCCGCGGCGACCATCGCCACCAGCGTCATATCCAGCGGACGCACAATCGATTCCGGGGTGATTCCGTTAGCTTCGTTATACGCCGTCTGAATCGCGCGGCGGCGCGAGGTTTCATCCATGGCGCGCTTCATCGAATCGGTGTTGCGGTCGGCATAGAGAATCGCCCGCCCGTTCAGATGCCGCGCGCAGCGGCCAATGGTTTGAATCAGCGATCCCGAAGAACGCAGGAAACCTTCTTTATCCGCATCCAGAATCGCGACCAGAGAAACTTCCGGCAAATCCAGTCCCTCGCGCAGCAGATTGATGCCGATCAATACATCGAATTCGCCTTTGCGCAGGTCGCGCAGAATCTTCACCCGCTCCAGGGTTTCGATTTCCGAATGCATGTAGCGGCACTTTACACCGACCTCGGCGTAATACTCAGCCAGGTCTTCGGACATGCGCTTGGTCAGGGTGGTGACCAGCACGCGCTCACCTTTTTCCACGCGCGCCCGAATTTCGTGCAGCAGGTCGTCGATCTGTCCTTTCACCGGACGCACTTCCACCGGCGGATCAATCAGTCCCGTCGGACGAATAATCTGTTCGATCACCACTCCCGCCGACTTGGTCAGCTCATACGGCCCCGGCGTCGCCGAAACATAGACGAGTTGATTGGTGCGGTGTTCGAATTCTTCAAAGGTCAGCGGACGATTATCGAGCGCCGAGGGCATGCGGAATCCGTACTCGACCAGAACTTCTTTGCGCGAGCGATCCCCGGCGTACATGCCGCGCAACTGCGGCACCGTCTGATGAGACTCGTCGATGAACATCACAAAATCGCGGGGAAAATAATCGAGCAGCGTAGGCGGAGGCTCGCCCGGCAGCCGCCCGGTAAAATGCCGCGAATAATTCTCAATGCCGTGGCAATAACCCATGGCCTTGATCATTTCCAGATCGAACATGGTCCGCTGATGAATGCGCTGCGACTCGACCAGGCGGCCTTGCTTTTCGAGTTCCGCTTCCCACCAAGCCAATTCTTTCTTGATCGACTGCACCGCCGACGCCCGAGTCTCTTCTTTCATCACGTAGTGGGTCTTGGGATAAATCGGCAGGCGCATGTATCGCTGTTTGACCGTGCCAAAGAGCGGATCGATCTGCGACAGCGATTCGACTTGATCTCCCCACATTTCGATGCGGTACGCCATGTCGTCGTAGGTGGGGAAAACTTCGATGACGTCGCCGCGCACGCGAAACGTTCCGCGGCGGAATTCGCCATTGGTGCGTTCGTAGAGAATGTCGACCAGCTTGCGCGTGATGTCTTCGCGCTTCACCTTCTGCCCTTTTTCGAGGAACAGCATCATGCCGTAGTAGGCTTCGGGCGAACCGAGGCCGTAAATGCAGCTCACCGACGCGACAATCAGCGCGTCGCGGCGCTCGAACAACGACCGCGTCGCCGACAAGCGCAGCTTGTCGAGTTCGTCGTTGATGGTGGCTTCTTTTTCAATGTAGAGATCGGCGGCGGGTACGTAGGCTTCGGGCTGGTAATAGTCGTAATACGAAACAAAATATTCGACCGCGTTGTGCGGGAAGAAGCTCTTGAACTCGTGGTAGAGTTGCGCGGCCAGAGTCTTGTTGTGCGCCATCACGATGGTCGGGCGGTTTATGGCCTCGATCACTTTGGCCATGGTGAACGTCTTGCCCGAGCCGGTGACGCCCAGCAGGACCTGGTGCTGCTCGCGATCGAAGATGCCGCGGGTGAGGGCTTGAATGGCCGACGCTTGATCACCTTGCGGTTTGTAGGTGGAAACGAGTTTGAAGTCCATAAGAGAAGCTTCTAGCTATTAGCTCCTAGCTCTTAGCTGAAAACCTTGGTGGCACCACGAACCATGTGGGGTGAACGCATTCGCCCGTCCGGGCCGAGGAATGCTCGGCTCGATTTCTGCCGGCGGAGCCACAGAGGCGAATTTCGCCGTCAGAGAATCTTTCTATTATATCGTCCGGGAACGGAGCCAAGTTACGGTGTGCATCATAGCTCTGCCAGCGCGCGATGAACCATCGACACGGCAATCGCTCCCTCGCCGACCGCGGAGGCCACGCGCTTCACGCTACTCGAGCGCACGTCGCCTACGGCGAAGACTCCGGGCAGGCTGGTTTCCAGCATCTGCGGAACCCGCGACAATGGCCAGCCTACGTCTTTGGCCACTGAATCCAGGTCGTGGCCGGTCAAGATGAATCCTTTGTCGTCGAGGGCCAGGCAGCCCTTCAGCCAGTCGGTGCGCGGCGAGGCGCCCGCCATGATGAAGATATGCCGGATTTGGCGGGTCTCGGTCGCGCCGGTATTCTTGTCGCGCCAGGTCACGCAGTCCAGATGAGTTTCGCCGGCAAGTGAAATAATCTCGGTGCAGTAGCGCAAATCGATCGCCGGGTTCTCTTCAATGCGCTGGACCAGGTAACGCGACATGGTGTCAGACAAGCGACCGGAGCGGACCAGCATGTGAACTTTTTTCGCGCTCTGCGACAAGAACACGGCTGCCTGTCCCGCGGAATTGCCGCCGCCCACCACAATGACTTCTTCTCCGCCGCAGACCTGCGACTCGATAAACGTGGCACCGTAATAGATTCCCTGACATTCGAATCGCGACAGGTTGGGAATGCGCGGTTTGTTATATTGCGCGCCGCTGGCGATCACGATGGCGCGGGTCTTAATGACGCGGCCGTCGTCGAGCGTTACTTCATACGGCTGTTGATCGCAATTCAGCCGCGCCACGGTGCAAGCAATCATCATCTTCGCGCCGAACTTCTGTGCTTGCGTGGTTGCACGGTTGGTCAATTCCAGCCCGGAAACGCCCATGGGGAAGCCCAGATAATTTTCGATTCTCGAACTCGACCCCGCCTGGCCGCCAGGCGATTCGGTTTCGATTACCAGTACGTCGAGTCCTTCCGAGGCGGCATAGACAGCGGCGGCGAGTCCGGCCGGCCCGGCGCCGATGATCACCAGATCGCGCACTTGCGCCGGCGAAAGTGTGAAGTTCAGCCCCAGGCACTTCGCCAGTTCCGGAGTGGAGGGATTGCGCAGGACCGTTCGCCCGTTACAGATCACCACCGGGATGTCCTCTACTTTGACCGAGAACTGGTCGAGCAGTTGCTGCGCGTCCTGGTCGACATCCAGGTCGACGTAGGTATGAGGATGCCCGTTGCGGGTGAGAAACTCGCGCAAATGCAATGTCGCGGCGGAATGGCGCGAGCCCAGCAGAATAGCGTTGCCGCGGCCGCTGGCCAGCAGCAGGATGCGCCGCAAAATAAACGCGCGCAAAAAAATCTCGTTGAGCTCGGCGTCTTTGGCCACCAGCGCGAGAAAGGCTTGCGACTTCAATTCCAGAAATTCGCCGGGTGCGCCCACCCGGCCTCGCACCAGCGCACCCCGGTTGGAAATCATCGTCATCTCTCCGGTGAACGCGCCCGCATCTTTGTGGGTGACGATCAGGCGTTCGCCGGAGGGGTCCGGTTGAACAATATCGAGAGTTCCGGAGAGCAGCACGAAGAAGGGAACATTGGTGTCGCCGGGTTCAAACAGAATTTCGCCCGCGTTTACCTGGCGCACGTTTCCCACGTCGCGAGCCCGATCGATTTGCGCTGCAGTCAGAACGGGGAAGGCTTGCGCGTGATCGACCTGCGGAAAGACATAGGCAGCGCCCCGGGACGACATTGCATCACCTCGATGATCCGGTTGACTATTCCTGAGAGCAGGAATTTCGAGCGGTGCAGTTTAGATGATATGAGACAGGATTTGGCTTCGATCGAACATGAATACTGAGGAAGCGCCGTGAGGCTGAAGGATGACCTGGCTCCGAAGCGCGTTTCAGGGCTACGCCGTCACTTGTGCAATTCCACCGCGACCACCTGTGCCGTTACCGAAGGATCGGCGGATTCGACGTATTCCACTTTCGCCGGCCGATTTTCCAGGTCCTTGCACGGATTGAGGTCGCCGTGGAGCTGAAACCCTAACACCGTGAATGGAATCTTGAAGTAGTCGTCTCCGTGTAACGATAGCTGTTTGTCTTTGGTGTCGACGGTCAGGTCAAGGGCGGTACTCTCGCAGCGCACCCCTTTGAGGACTCCCACCACAGAGCGATGCGGTCCCTTCGCTACGAACGGCGCCTGCTTCATGGGCTGCGCGGCAGGTTTGCTTTCGGCGGTTACGTTGGTCGTGACTTCATCTCCCTGGTCGTCTTCTTGATCATCCCCTTGCTCCTGCACTCTCTGCGCGAATTCCTTTTGCGCTTCGGCGAATCGCTGCGCATTGGCTAAGGCAAACTGTACGGCGTTGCTGTCGGAAGGTGTTTTCGCCATCTTCGCGGCCGCTTGCAGAACCTCGACCGCACGCTGCCCCTGCCGATTCGACATATAAATGTTTGCCATGTTGACCCGGAAGCCGATGTTCGTGGGATCGAGCGACACCGCAGTCAGTTCCATCACCCGCGCTTCTTCGAGGTTGCGCTTCTGCGCCAGGCACACCGCCAGCCGGTCGTAACTTGGCGCAAACGAGGCATTCAGCTTGATGGCCGTGCGCAGGCTGTTTTCCGCCTGCTGCCGGTCGGAATCATTCGCGCTCTGCATCATGGTGATGGCCGCGAAATAGTAATGCGCCAGAAAGTTCTGCGAGTCGAGTTGCACCGCCTGCGCATACCATTTCCGCGCTTCTTCCAGATGGCCGTCGCGGAATTCCAAGTATCCCTTCGTCTCATGCGCCTGAACATTGTTCGGGTCTTCCTGCAACACATGGTCGAGCAAGGATTGCGCATCTGCCGTGCGCTGGTTGTATGCCAGAAACTCGGCGCGCAGGGAATCCGACTGAGAGGCAGTGAGCGATTGCACTTTGAAAGCCGAATCGTCGACTTCCACGGCCGTCTGCATGCGGAAGTAGTGATAGGTGGTCTCCCGGATGTAGTTTTCCAATTCATTCTGCAGATGCTTGAGGTCGCCGAAGGCCTGGGTTGCGGCCGTGACCGGATCCATGTTCTTCTCGGTCAGCGTCAGATAGTCGGTCATGCGATGGGTCTTATGTTCGTAATCCCCGACTTCGATGTAGTGCGTCAGGGCCCAGGACTCCGCGTAAAAAATGGAGCCCTTGTTTTCCTGGTGATAGTAGGGCGAATTCTGATCGACAGCAAACAGCGTTGGCAGGGGAATCAGACGGTTCTGCTGCAGCCAGATCAGGTCTTCGCGGCTGGGCTGGCCCAATTCCGCTTCTTTCTCACGGATATCGGTATTCTGGTAGAACTCGGCTAAACCTTCGTTCAACCACAGCGGCATCCATGCGGCCGATTTGCCGATCAGCAAGTGAGTGTACTCGTGATAGATGACCGAGTAGGGATGGTCTCCTTCCGCATCCAGGCGCATGAGCACAAATTTGCGGTCGAGCGAATCGAGGAACAGACCGGCCAGGCGCAGAGAGCCATTTGCCAGGTACGCTTCCGGTTCGAGCGCCCGAAAGGTTTTGTCGTCTTTGACCGCCAGGACGAAGATGGGTGCGTCGTCCAAATTTGTCTGGATGTGGGGGAACAGGGTATGAAACAGCGAACGCATGCGCTCAAACTGGTCGGCGACGCGGCGTGCCTGTTTCTCGCTGCCATTGGTGGCGACCACGAAATGCGGGCTGGTCACCTGCAACCAGGTTGCGTCCTTATCGCGCGCGGAAGCGAGCGAGGTTGCAAGAAGCAGCAGCGTAACAAAACAGCGATTCCACATAAACTTCGCTGAAACCAATATAGCCGCAGACAGGCAAAGTCAGATAATTCCGGCAACGTGGGAAAAGTGATTTTCCTTGCGTAATTGCCGCCATTTGGATTGTTCTAAAACCCCGCGGGCCGCTCCGACGCCACGTTGAATGCGCGTTCCAGCGCGAGGCCGGCTGCGCCCAGCGAGCCTTCATCGAATAGACGACCGATCAGCGTGACCCCATGAGGAACGCGCCGCGGAGGATCGAATTTCGGCAGCGGATGCGCCGGGTCCGGCGCCCAATCACTGCGCGCTTCTTTTACCTCGACAAATCCTGCGCGCAGCGTCAACGACGGATGGCCGGTGTTGTTGCTGATGACGAGCATCTCATCGCGCAGCGACGGCACCAGAAGTAAATCAACTTCCGAGAACACGCGCGCCATCTCCTGCGCTACTTTGCGGCGCATGCGGTCGGTCTGCACGAAGTCGACTGCGGAGAGGAAACGCGCTTGCCGGAAAATGTTCGGCCACGCGTCCGGCACTTGGGCGCGCAACTGGTTAAGGCCGCCGCTTAGCGTCAGCTCTTCAAATGCCGCCGCCGCTTCGGCAAACAGAATCAGGTTCAGCGAGTCGTAGGGCCAGTCGGGAAGCGAAACTTCTACCGGCTCCATACCCACCTTTCTTACTGTTTCCAGCGCCGCGCGGTCCACGTCAGTCGCGGGATCTTCTTTCATCCATCCGGGAAAATATCCCACGCGCAGGCCGCGCACGCTGGTATTCGCGTCGAAGTCAAGATAGCTGGGCACGCTGGCGAGGTCATGCTCATCGGGGCCGGAGATCGCCTGCAGCACGAGCAGTGTGTCTTCCACGCTGCGCGCCATGGGCCCCAGCTTGTCGAGCGACCAGCATAGCGTCATGGCTCCGGTGCGCGGCACGCGGCCGTAAGTCGGGCGCAGTCCCGTCACTCCGCAGCGCATGGAAGGGCTCACAATGCTGCCGCCGGTTTCGCTGCCAATCGAAAATCCCACCAGGCCCGCTGCCGTAGCCGCGCCGGGGCCGGCGCTCGAGCCTGAGGAGCCTTCTTGCAGCAGCCACGGATTCATCGTCTGCCCGCCGAACCAGATGTCGTTCAGGGCGAGCGCGCCCAGACTCAGCTTGGCAACGAGTACTGCGCCTGCGTTGTGGAGGCGCTTTACCACTTCTGCATCGTCGGTGGGCACGCGATCGCGATACGGTTCCGCGCCCCAAGTCGTGGCAATGCCCGCGGTGTCGAGCAAATCTTTTCCGCCCCAGGGAATTCCGTGCAGCGGGCCACGATATTTTCCTTGCGCGATTTCTTCGTCGGCTTGCTTCGCCTGCTTCAACGCAAGTTCACGCGTGATGGTAATGGCGCAGCGCAGCGTGGGGTTGAATCGGTCGATGCGCTCCAGATAAATCTTGGTCAGGCGTTCGGATGTGAGCTGCCGCGTTTCAATCCAGCGCGACAGTTGCGTGACCGGAGCGAAGGCGATGTCGGCGTCGGTTGCCGGGAGAGAAGCAGGGCTCGCTTCGCTGCGGACCAGGCGATTCCGCTGGGCTCCGATCTTCCCTCCCGGCTTCACACCCGGCAAGACCGGATTCCAGCGCGTAGCCGGAGCGACGTTGGCTTCAATGCCCAACTTCCTGGGGCCAGTGCGCCGCTCGTACACCGATGCCAGCGTTTCCCGCCAACTCGCCGCCGCGACCGTGCGCTCGGGGGCGGTCAAAGGGAACTGCACAAGTTTTTCCGCCTCGACGAAGGTGGTTGTCGAAACCTCCGGCCCAAAAGCCGGCCCAGCGCCGAAGGCCGGGGGCGCACCCGGCGGCAGTGTGGAAGGATTTTGAGCGGGATTCTGTGCGGCGCTCTGGGCATGGAGTCGAGCCGCTGCCGCGGCGCCAAGCACTCCCAGCGATGTGGTGGTCAAGAATTGTCTGCGCGATTTCGACATTGGGTTTTTGCTCCACGTTCCCTATTCCGCGTTTCTATTCCACACCTCTATCCCATGCTGGGCCGCAAATCGACCTTCCTGGTCATGATCGTCAGCTGCACGGCGGGCAAAACCGGCCGCGGATAGGGCTTGCAATACGCTTCCACCGTGATGGTTCCCGGGGTTCGCGTCGACTGCACAATTACTTGCGCCAGGCCGTTGAATAAGCTGCGTTCCGGCTCTTTGTCCGATTCCTGGCAATTCGGATCGCCGTTGCCCACCCCGATCAGCCTGCCCTCGCCTGTGATTTTGAAGCTGATTTTATTGCCCGCCGTCGCCAGAGCACGGCCCTGCTGGTCGAGCACCTCCACGCGCAGCACGGAAACGTCCTCTCCATCCGCGCTAATTTCCCTCCGGTCGGCAGTCATACGGATCGCCACCGGCTCTCCGGTGGTCTCGCGCTTTTCCGTCAGCACGACTTTGCCATCTTTCATCCCGCGGGCTTCGATCGTGCCGGGTTCGTATTTCACTTTCCATTCCAGATGCGTCAGCGGCTGCACCTTCTGCGATCCCTGGCTCTTGCCGTTCAGAAAAAGTTCTACCGAATCGAGGTTCGAATGCACCCACACCGAAATCGGCTCGTCTTCTTTACCGCCCCAGTTCCAGTGCGGAAACAGATGCAACACTGGTTCCGTGCCCCACCACGCCTTGTAATAGTAAAAGTTGTCTTTGGGAAAGCCGCACATGTCGACAATGCCGAACTGCGAGTTGATCGACGGCCATCCGTAGGGCGTGGGCTCGCCGCGATAGTCGAAGCCGGTCCACGCGAAACCGCCGGAGAGCCATTCGCGCGCCGCATAAAACTTCCACCACTCTTCCGCCAGTTCTGACCAATCGGTGTGATTCAGGTCGTAAGCGCTCACCCAATTCCGCATCTTGTCGGTCACGTAAATGCCTCGGGTGGAAACCGTGCTCGCCGTTTCCGATCCAACGCTCGGCTGCCGGGGATGCGCCTTGTGATATTCGTCGATGTCTTTCAGGTTGTAGTTGAAGCCCATCACGTCGAGCACTTCGGGGAAATGAGTGTTGAAGGAGCCGTTCACCGCAGCGGTACAAAGCCGCGTGGGATCGAGCTCATGCGTACGCGCCATCATGTCGGTGAGGACGCGCGGCCCTTGTTCCTGCGGCATCATCGTCCACTCTTCGTTGCCCATCGACCACAGAATGATCGAGGGCGAATTGCGATAGCGCTTGACCATGGCCTCCAGTTGCGCCATGCCCTCCGGATTGGCGCTCATCAGCCGGGTTTCGCACATCATCATCATGCCCATGCGGTCGCAGGCCTCGACCAGCTCCGGAGTCGGCATGTTGTGAGACGTGCGGATCGCATTCCCTCCCATTTCTTTGAGCACGCCCACGCGATAGTACTGAAGTCTGTCGGGCAGCGCTGCGCCGACTCCGGCGTGATCCTGGTGGTTGCATGTGCCTTTGATCGTGACGCGCTTGCCGTTGAGAAAGAATCCCTTGTCGGCATCCCAGCGGAGGTCGCGAATGCCGAAAGTGATGCGTTCGGCGTCGCGCACCTTGCCTTCGGATTCAACCGTCACGACGGCCGAATAGAGATTCGGAGTTTCCGGGGACCACAGCGATGGGCCCTTCAGTTCGACGGTCGCAGCGAACGTCGAACCAACGTAAGGCGCGACGGGTTGCGGCGCCGCTTCGGCGGTCCCAACTTCCTTTCCGTTTGCGTCCAGAATTCGCCAACTCACGCGGCACATCTGTACGGTGTGAAACTGGTTTTGCACGACTGCCGCAAGGTTGAGAGTTGCATTCTCCGCTCTTACAGCCGCGCGAACATAGCTCTCCCACTGTCCCAAGTGCAGCGCATCGGTCTTCGTCAGCCACACATGCCGGTAGATTCCCGCGCCTTCGTAGAACCAGCCGTCGCCAAAGCTCGCATCCATGCGCACGACCAGATAATTCTTGCTGCCATAATTCACAAAATCGGTCACGTCGAACTGGAACGGCGCATAGCCGTTGTCATTGCGGCCAATGAAATATCCGTTCAGAAAAACCAGCGAGCTGCGGAATGCGCCGTCAAACTCCACGGTGAGCCTGCGGCCCAAGTCTTCTTTGGGAATATCGAACGTTCGCCGGTACCAACCGATACTCGTTTCCGGATAACGCCGTCCCAGAGGCTTGTAGCCGTGGCTGTTCTGCTCCTCGTCGTGGACGAACGGCAGCTCCACGGCCCAGTCGTGCGGAAGGTCGAGCGCGCGCCATTTCGAGTCGTCAAACTTTCCGGTCGAAAACCCGAATTCGCCGGATTTGGCAAAATCTCCCTGGCCCATGCCGAATCCCAAATCGCGCAACGGATCTGAACCGTGCCCTTGAAAAAACTTCCAGCCAAAATCAAATAGAAACCTTTCGCGAGGAGCGAGGGCATTCGTTGCCACCTGAGGCGAGAGACCGGCCTCAGGATGCGCAGCCAGCCATGCGTGTGCACGGCCCAGCGGCGCGGGAACCAGAGTAGACGCCGAAACCGCAAGTCCGGAGCGCAACAGATCACGGCGGGTAAAAGAAGACATAGGCTGCCTCGCGTGGGAAATGGACACGGAATCTTATCAGGAATGCGAGCCTGCCAAGCGTTTGGTAGTGTCCTAATTTGTCATTCCGATGGTAGTGTCCTAATTTGTCATTCCGATGGTGGTGTCCTAACTTGTCATTCCGAACCGGGCCGAAGGCGCGGTGAGGAACCTGCTTTTTGACTGCGTATGACTGTCGAAGTCAAAATTAGGACACTACCGAGAGTTTACTTGTCCGCCTGGACTTCGCCGATTCCGACGATCTTCGAGGAAGCGCTGAATTTCTTGTAGTCGCGGAATGTGTCCTCGCCGGTGAAGTTGTAGCCCTTGAACAAGGCGACCCGCAGGTCCAACTTGAACTCAGTATGGCGCGGCAGCCAGACTTCATCGTTGACGCGCGTTTGTTCGACCAGGATGCGCGTGCCCTTGTGAAATCTGGCGATGATCCAGCCGAACGATGCCGTATCGATCACTTCAAGATTGAGCTTGGCCAGTTGCAGATCGGCTTTGTCAATCCACACTCGCCCGCGCAGCTTGGAGAGGACTTTGGCGTCTTTCAATCGCGGCTCGAATCCCGGACGCGGCTCACAATCGATCACCCAGGCGTCACGCCCGTCAATCATTTCCGAGTCCACGAAGGTGAAGTTGTAGGCGTCGGCCGCGTCGCGCAGAAATTCCTGGCCCTCCTCGCTCCGCTTCCTTTCCTTCTCTTCCCGCCGCCGGCGATCGTCTTCCGATTCGTTCTTGCGCTCGTCAATGATTTTCTGAATCCGCTCTTCTTCCTTGGCCGCTTCCTTGGCGCTGAGCGGCTTGTCGTCCTTCTCGATCAGACGTAAGACTTGCTCGCCGTAGATTTCGAGAATCTCGTAGGTCTTGATCTCGGTGGACTTGATGTTCCCGCTGCCATCAAGATTGTTTTGCACTTCGCGGTCGATATAGGTGTAGTTGCGCTGCAGCCTGCGGTTAGCAAAATGTTTTTCCACCACCACGCGGGCTAACTGTTGCATCTGCTGCGGCGAGAGCTTGCCGTCTTTGTCGGGCGTGAGATCGGGAAGGGAAGTGGAGGGTGCGGAACCTTTTTCGGAACGCTGATCGCTCGTGGCCGGGGCCTGCTGCGCCGACGCAGGCAGACAAATCAAGATCACTAGAAGTGCCACACAACTTCTCATTCCTCGATTCTACTGAAGGCTGAGGGGTCTCTGGTCAAACCCGAATGATTGCGCAGAGACGGGATATTGTTAGAAATAAGGGTCTGATCACCCTTCAAGCATATTATCTTCAATGGCTTAGGCCATTCGGAAATCGTCCCACTATTTATTGGTTATTAGGTTGCTATTTATATGACATTGTATTACGCTGGGTCTTCGGTGAGAGGAGACCTCGAACATGTCTGTGCTGCCCTCGCCACGACCGGATTTGCTGGCGTACCGGGAAGCTACAACTTTTGAATTTTCCAAACTCGTCACGGAACTGACGGGAATCCTGGGAAAGAAATTGACGGCATACATCGCTTCGGTGAAAGACACGAGGGCGGTAGATCGTTGGATGGCCGGTTCGGAAGCCTACAAGGGAGTCGAGGAACGGTTGCGACTGGCTTATCGACTGGCGAAGATGATCGGCGATCATGATGGACCGCGAGTGGTTCAGGCGTGGTTTACGGGTTTGAACCCAGAATTAAACGATCGAGTGCCGATTCGGCTTCTGCGCGAAGAGAGAGTCGAAAAGGTTGGTCCGGAGCTGCTTGGTGCCGCGCGCGCATTTCTGTCCGGAGCCTAGCTATTCTCGTGAAAGTCCCCGGCTTGATTTTTCGACTAGGTCGGAAGCCCGATCCATGTACCGCCGGAATGGATGGCGAACCGGATCATGGGCGTGGCGACTGCCAGCGGAGACTATGCCGACATTTGCAGCAGCGATTGGATCAGTCAATTGCGGATTGCGCTGGCGGCTAGTCTGCGAACACTTGGCTTACAAGACCTCGATGGATCTGCTTTGCAGATGACAGCGCCGCGAAGTTTGACGCAGTTGGCATCGCGCGTCGCCTTTTCCAAAGGCTTGGCAGGAATCTACTACCGATCGAAGTATGGTCACGACGTCGAAAACTGGGCTCTGTTCGAGCCTTTTCAGATCACGGTAAGGAATTCGGAGGCGATCGGAGCCAACGACCCGGATTTGCAGTCCGCATTCCGTCTTCACGGGTTGAAATTCAAGAGCGTTTAGCTACCTGCGGGTTTCCGGGAATTAAGACTTCGTGGTCTTGTACGCCTTCCCAAAACACTCCGCGCGAAACAAACGGTCGTCTAAGCGATGCAGCTTTTTTTCCTGCGCCTTGGTCAGCAGCGGATAGTGCTTCATATCGAACAGGGGATACACCATGAACCACACTTCCTTGTCGGTGGTCATCCAGTGCTGCGGGTCGAAGCGCTTCAGGTTGACGGGAAGCGAGTAGCGGCGCAGCGTACGCTCGCGCCGCAGATTGCAATAGCTGTTGAAGTAACTCAACGCCAGCTCGCGCAGCGTGCGATACACCGGTTCGCGCCACCGCAGCCCCGCATAGTTCGATTTCCCAATCGATCCCCAACAGCCATCTTCGCGGAAGACGGCCAGCAGATGATCGGTGTCTTGTTCGGCTTCCAAGTCCAGCAGCAGTGGAGGATATCCGTTCACCCGCAGCGCCGCGGCGGCAAAGACTGCCGCTTCCAGGCAGTGCGCCGTGTTTTCCGCGAGCACGCGGCGCGGCGACCATGCCGTGTCTTCCAGGTGATACGGCATGGCGTCGAGATGCTTCTGAATGCCGTAGGGATTTTTCATGCTGCGCAGCTTGCGCAGTTCCTTGGGAGTGAACTCGTGAAGGGATGACTGCTTGCGGCTGGGGATTGGTTTCGTCGGGGCTGACATTCTCGGAAAGAGTGTATCTGAGCGGGGAGACTGCGGGGGGAGCGATCGCCGCTAGATCAACTCCAGTCGTACCCGCCGGCCAACCACTGCCGCGGCTTTCTGCAAGTCGCCAAAGTTAGCGCATCGTGTTCCGGGTCAAGCAGCCGGTCAAGCGCAGCCCGGCTGGTGCGCATGCGGCGGGCCATCTCCACTTTGGTCAGGCCCTTCTGATTCGTCGCCGCCTCCACCTGCCGCGCTAGCACTCTCTTGATGGCAGCGGCGCTGGCTTTCTCGTAGATGCCTTCCTCCCTCAGCCAGCTGTTGAATGTTGAACCGAGGTTTTTCTTCTTCATGGCTACAGTGTAGCTGAGGGGAGGGCGAACTCTCATTCGGGGTTAGTCGGAGTTAAAAAAACCACATGCGCCGGGCACGAAAAACTCGATCTGCTCCGTTTGAGAAATGCCCCGTGCTGCGATTCCTAGGGCCTCTGGGAGGCGGAAAGGTCTCCGGCCAGGGCAAAGGGTCAGCCGAATTTCGACGCGCTCCTGCGGCAAGTTAAATCGATTTAACTTCAGTATTTAAGTCATGCATAATCAATAAGATGCGCACTTTATTTATCACAGGGCTTAACAGTTTGTGGCGCTTGCGAATCATAGAGTTGCAGGGCTTTTGCACCATTTCTGAGGCTGTGCTCGAAAAGCCGGCAAATGAGACTTCTGCCCTCAAGTCCCATCGATTCTAGTCGCTCCGGACAATCTTGCGACCAAAGATTTCCACAGGCTAAACGCCTCCGCGGGCAAAAATTGTGGCCAACTCCTGGGGTGAATCCACGGTTACGTCGGGCAACGCCTCTTCCAGAGACTGCGGGGCGAAGCCATAGGTTACGGCGACCGTCCACAATCCGGCGTTGTGCCCGGTCTCGATATCGGTGTGGGAGTCACCGACAATCAGGGCGTGCTCGGGAGCGACTCCGTATTCGGCGAGGAGTTGGCGAGCGCCTTCGGGATCGGGCTTCTTGGTGGCGAAGCTGTTTCCGCCATAGACTTGGGAAAAATACGGGCCCAGGCCAAGCGCATCCACGATGGCTCGCGACGGCGCCACTGGTTTGTTGGTCAACACCGCCAGCTTGCGCGGGATTCCGTTGCCCTGCTCCCGGGTGAACGTCTGGGTGAACGTCGCGGGTGAAGGATTCTGAATGGCTTTCAGCGCCTCCGGGATTCCCGCGTACACCGTAGTGTGATCGAGCTTGTGGGCGCGATAGTAGCTCAGAAAGAATTCGAGGCCCTTGCGCACCAGCGCTTCGTCGACGTGCTCGCCGCCCAGCGCGCGCTGAATCAGAACGGGCGCGCCATCGCCGACGTAGCTGGCGATGACGTCTTCCGGCAACTCATCGCGTCCAATGTGGCGGATCGCCGCATTCACCGAATGCACCAGATCGAGACGCGAATCGATCAGCGTGCCGTCGAGATCGAAAATCACGAGCTGGATGGAGTTAGGATCAAACGCGCGGCGGGTGCGGATCATGCTTTATTCAGAATAGCATTCAGTCCCCGGCACTCAGCCCGCGGGCCCTTGCTCGCCAGCTATTCCTCCTACCAGCGCTGTTTATCTTGAATCTGCCTGCGTTCATGGCGATGGGCGCGGTGACTTCGGTAATGGCCGCTTCGTGGAAGCTTCAATCCTCGTTTCCGTCTTTTCCGAACTTCGATTCCCGTATACAATCCAACAGGTCCCGCTGTTTGGTAGAAGGCATTGCGGCGCTTAGGGAATCGAAAGAAAGCTGCGGGAATCTAATTATCAGGACCAGGATTCGGATGGCCACAATTAAAACCGACCCTAAACTCGCTCTGGTGGCCAGTGGCGGCAGCAGGGTCAAGTCCGGTTTGCAGAATGGAGCCCAGAACTACGAAGGGCTTTCCCACGAACAACTTGTGCAGGCGTATCGCTTCATGTTCATGTCGCGGCGCATGGATGACAAGGAAATTCTGCTCAAGCGGCAGCAGAAGATTTATTTTCAGATGTCGGGCGCGGGACATGAAGCGATCGGCGTGGCTGCCGGTCTGGCGTTGAAGTCAGGGTACGACTGGTTCTATCCGTATTATCGGGACCGAGCGTTGTGCCTGACGCTGGGTGTGCAGCCTTATGAAATGTTGCTGCAGGGCGTGGGCGCGGCCGACGATCCCAGCTCCGGCGGACGCCAGATGCCATCGCACTGGGGCCACACCAGCTACAACATCGTGACGCAGTCGTCGCCGACCGGCTCGCAGATTCTGCAGGCGGTTGGTTGCGCCGAAGCGGGACGCTATTTCTCCCGCCGGCCAGGCGCTGCGCAAACCCCGCCGCCGGATAAGCTCGACTACCGGCAATTCAAGAAAGTGGCTTATCACGGCGACGAGGTCACCTACGTTTCGCTGGGCGACGGAACCTCAAGCGAGGGCGAATTCTGGGAAGGCATGAATGCGGCGGCGTTGGGCAAGCTGCCGGTCATCTTTAGCGTGCAAGACAACGGGTATGCGATCTCTGTGCCCGTGGAAGTGCAGACCGCTGGCGGAAGCATTTCGCGGCTGGTTTCGGGATTTCCGAATTTTCACTTTGAAGAGTTGGACGGCACCGATCCCATCGCCAGCTATGCGGCGTTTCAACGGGCCGCCACGTATTGCCGCGAGGGACGCGGCCCGGCGTTCATCCATGCCCACGTGATCCGCCCTTATTCGCACTCTTTGTCGGACGACGAACGGCTGTATCGTCCGGAGAGCGAGCGCGAACGCGATGCGCAGCGCGATCCGGTGACGCGCATGCAGATGTTCCTGCTGCGCGAGGGCGTGCTCGACGAAAAGGGAATCACCCAGCTGGAAAAAAGCGTCGACGACGAACTGCAGGTCGCGGTGGACCGCGCCCTGGAGGCTTTGCCGCCGGCTCCGGAATCGGTTACGAATTTCGTATATTCGCACGATTTGGATCCGACGTCTTCGGCGTTTGAGACTGCGCCGGCCGCGGCTGAACCTTCTACGGACTCGAAGAAGTCCGCGAACAAGACGATGGCCGACCTGATCAACGCGACGCTGCGTGATGAGATGAAGCGCGACGAACGCATTGTGATTTTCGGCGAAGACGTGGCCGACTGCAGCCGCGAAGAATATTTGAAACGCAAGCTGGTGAAAGGCAAGGGCGGAGTTTTCAAGCTCACCTTTGGACTGCAATGCGATTTCGGCAACGATCGCGTGTTTAATTCGCCGCTGGCGGAAGCGGCGATCGTTGGGCGCGCTACTGGCATGGCCACGCGAGGCTTGAAGCCGGTGGTTGAAATTCAATTCTTCGACTACATCTGGCCCGCGATGATGCAGATCCGCGACGAACTCTCGGTGATCCGCTGGCGCTCGAACAATACGTTCTCGTGTCCGGCGGTGATTCGCGTTGCCATTGGCGGATACCTTACCGGCGGCGCCGTCTACCACTCGCAATGCGGCGAGAGCATCTTTACGCATATTCCGGGGCTGCGCGTGGTGTTCCCGTCGAACTCGCTCGACGCGGCCGGACTGCTGCGCACGGCGATCCGCTGCGACGATCCGGTGCTATTCCTCGAGCACAAGCGCCTGTACCGGGAATCCTATGGCCGTGCGCCGTATCCCGGACCGGACTACATGATTCCGTTCGGCAAGGCCAAGATCGTGCATCCCGGGACCGATCTTACCGTGATCACCTACGGCGCGGTGGTGCCGCGCGCGCTGCAAGCCGCCCAGAAACTGGAGCGCGAACAGGGTGTGAAAGTTGAGCTGATCGATTTGCGCTGCCTGAATCCTTTTGATTGGGAAACGATTGCAGCATCGGTCGCGAAGACGAATCGCGCGCTCATCGCATACGAAGACACTTTGAGTTGGGGCTACGGAGCGGAAATCGCGGCTCGCATCGCCGACAAGCTGTTCGATCAGCTTGACGCGCCGGTGCGCCGCATCGCCGCGAAAGACACGTTCGTGGCGTACCAGCCGATTCTGGAAGATGCCATTCTTCCGCAGCCGAACGATTTGTTTCTGGCGATGAAGGAACTGGCGGAGTACTGAAACCCAGTTCCCAGTTCTCAGTTGTCAGTTCCCAGTAAAACCTTTGCCACGGATTTACACTGATTTTCACGGATAGTTCGTTAGACCTGATTTACAGGCCTACGGGATTACATCAATCCGCTGACAAAACCTCAATTCTCTGAAAGACAAGGGCTGGCAGATGGTCTAACATCGTTCAGCTTCAATTCGTTCACCGATGGCCGACAGCGTTGGGAACAAGTCATCATCAGGTCCGAGAGGGTTGGTATGCGATTCCTGCAAGAACTTGGGGTGTCAGGTAGCTTCGTTGTGCTAGCAGCCCTGCTGGTTAGTTTCAGCGCGGCCACCGCTGGCGCACAGACCGAAACCATCCTTTACGATTTCACCGGCGGAGGCAACGGCGTAGCGCCGGTGGCCGGATTGACCCCCGACGGCCACGGCAAGTACTTCGGCGTCACCAACGAAACCGACATTACAAATGGCACGGTATTTGAATTGTCTCCTGCTGCGGGCGGCGGCTGGGCTCTGAACATGATCTACACTTTTCAAGGCGGCGACGACGGCGCTAATCCCAACGCGACTCTGGCGATGGATGCGGCCGGAAATCTTTACGGCGAGACCTCCTACGGGGGAAACGGAAAGTCTGTGTACTGCAACGCCGGCTGCGGCACGGTCTTTGAGCTTTCGCCCAATGGCACAGGCGGGTGGAGCAAAACCACAATCTACAATTTTCAGGGCAATCCGCCCGGAAGCCCGTTCTTTGACGGCTCTATTCCGGGTGGTGGATTAGTACTCGACAGAGCGGGCAATCTCTACGGGACTACGCTCCTGGGTGGAGAAAGCTGCTCGTTCAGCGATGCCGGTTGCGGCGTTGTGTTTGAACTGAGTCCCTCCACCAGCGCGGGCTGGACCGAAACTATCATTCACAAGTTCTACGGACAAAGCGGAGCCGATCCCCAAGGCGGCGTGATCTTGGACGCTGGCGGCAAACTTTACGGAACAACCTACGAAGGCGGTCCCAGCAACTGCGGCACTGTTTTCGAGCTCTCGCCCAAAGCCGGAGGCCTGTGGACCTCAAGCGTTCTGCACACATTCAACTGCTCGGACGGCTGGTACAGCTACACACCATCTGCAGGCCTGGTGATGGACAGTAAAGGCAATCTTTACGGCACAACCCCGAGCGGAGGATTTTTCGAGTCCGGCGTGGCCTTCGAACTCGAACGCTCCGGCTCAACGTGGAAAGAGGTTCCGATCTTCCAGTTCAACGGCGTCACTGGGGGATACTATCCGCTTGGGCCATTGACCATTGACAGCAGTGGCAACCTGTATGGCGTAACTGAGGCGGGTCCGGCGGTTGGCGCGGTTTGCCCCGAGCAAGACGGCTGCGGCATGGTTTTCAAATTGACCCAGTCTGCGGGAAAGTGGCAGGAGTCGACTGTCTATGCTTTCAAAGGCCAGCCGGATGGAACTGGACCTTCAGGTCCGGTCATCCTCGACAGCCAGGGAAACATTTTCGGCGTGACTGCGGTGGGCGGCACGGCCAATCTCGGCGCTGTTTATGAGATCACTCCTTAGGTAAAACATCTTGGCCACGGATTTTCGCGGATTTCCACGGATAAATCTTGAAAAAATTGGTTGTTGTTATCCGTGAGAATCTGTGCAAATCCGTGGCTGGTTCTTAATTCCTAGCCATCTGCACTTTGACCCCGCCTGTGTACCTCTGCAAATAAAAGAGCAATGCCTTGACATGGCTGTGACATTGCTTTTTGCCTGCCTACTTATCGTGAGTGCAACTGCACAGCGACATCATCACGCAAACTTCGTCGCCGTCAGCACCGGTCAGCGACCACAGAAGGCAGGCTGCCATGCGAAATCTGTTGGGCATTTTATTGTTGGCTTTTCTGGCGTCAGCGCAGGGCTTAACCGGCGGCAATCCGCCGGTGGCGCCAGTTGCAGGCGTGAGTTGGCTCAACCATCTGCACCGGTTTTATGGAGACTCGAGCATGGGCAAGAGCTGGCGGCTTGGCTCGTCAGTGCCGGAGCAGGACAAGCTGGTCATGCTTTCGCCGGCTGCACTGACCGGCAACGGAATGGTCACGCTGCGGGGCGCGGACCTTTACCGCCTGAACTGTCAGGGATGCCACGGTGCTGAGGGGCTGGGCGCTCCTCCGGAAATTGCCTCGCTCATCAACCCCATTCGCTCCACGTCGTTCGCTCTGGTTTCCGAGCGCATGAAGAAGGCGGGTGCGGCGCTTTCCCGCAGAGACATCATGGAACTGGTCAAACAGTCACAGGCTGCCTTGCTGTTGCGTCTGCACGAGGGCGGAACGGACATGCCCGGGTTTCCTGATCTGAGCGAACTGGAAATTCGCTCGCTGGTGGCTTACCTGAATCAGCTTGCCGGAGTGCCCGGCGCGGGCACGCAGCAAATCGCGGTGCGCGAGACTCCCGATCGTGTGGGCGAGTTGCTGGTGAAGTCCACTTGCCATGTTTGCCACGATGCGACCGGGGTGAACCCCACGCCGGCGCAGTTTGAGCAGGGTGATATTCCGCCGCTAAGCGCGCTGCCGTTGCGGGTGAATCGCGCTCAGCTGGTGGAAAAAGTTACGCGGGGTGCGGCCGCTCCGATGAATCCCGCCGGCAATGTGTTCCGCGGACGCATGCCGGTGCTCGAGCACATCAGTCCTAGTGAAGCGGCCGCGGTCTACCAATACCTGGTTCATTATCCGCCCGCGGAAGTCGCGGCTCCGGTGGTTGAGACTGCTTCTGTGCAATCTGCTTCTGCCGTGACGACGGATATTGCGGATAATTTCCCGACTCGGCCACCGAATAGGGCTCCGCCGGCAGGCGAGTTTAGCTCGACCCTGGATTTTCCTATTTATGCGGGATCGTGCGTTGTGTTGGTGTTTCTGTGCGCGGTGTGGTTCACGCTGCGAGAGCTTAAAAAGCTAGCAAATCGGAATCGCCGAATCGAGGGTCTGAATGCCAGTGCCGTTGAGATGGAGCCAGAGACGATGCGTGAGCCGCAATTGCTGGCGGGAGATTGATTTGAGCTGAACGCGAAGGACCTCCCTGCCCAAAATATCGCGGTAAGGGAGATCCCTCGCCCCGCTGGAGAAAACGCGGGGCTTCGGGATGACGCATCTCGGATTTTTATTCTCCAAACAACATGCTGTAGATGCCGCCGCCGAGAGCGCCGCCAATGAGCGGAGCCACCCAGAATAGCCATAACTGGTGCAGCGCCCAGCCTTGGGCGATGACGGCAGGGCCGGTGCTGCGGGCCGGGTTCACCGAGAGATTGGTCACCGGAATACCGACCAGATGAATCAGCGTGAGGCATAGTCCGATGGCGATGGGGGCGAATCCTTTGGGGGCGCGATTATCGGTTGCGCCCATGATCACGATCAGGAAGAACGCGGTCAGAACGATTTCGGCGACCAGGCCGGCGACCATCGAAAAGCCATTCGGAGAATGATCACCATATCCGTTGAGCGCGAATCCGTTGCGAATGTTGAAGGCGGTGTTGCCGCTGGCAATCACATACAAAACGCCGGCCGCGGCAATTCCGCCCAGGACCTGTGCGATCACATAAGGCAGCAGGTCTTTGGCCGGGAAGCGCTTGCCCACCACCAGGCCCAGGCTTATGGCGGGATTGAGGTGACAGCCCGAGATGTGGCCGATGGCGAATGCCATGGTGAGCACGGTAAGGCCGAAGGCCAGGGCAACGCCCGCATAGCCGATGCCGACACTGGGGATTCCGGCGGCCAGCACGGCCGCTCCACACCCTCCAAACACGAGCCAAAATGTACCAAAAAATTCTGCCGCCGCACGTTTGCCGATTGGCATCTTTCTTCCTCCAGCATTATTTTTTGAAAGCTAAGTTTTTAAGAATGGAATTCTGAGCGGGCAAAAGCCTACCACAAACGGACCGGCAATCGGAGGGAATTTGGGTGCTGTCGTTGGTTGTTGGCCGTTGGTCGTTTGTCTCGCGGGAGGTGACGGCCAATGGCTAACGACCGACGACCGACGACTGCCCAGTTACCCACGCTTAAGGCGCAAACTGATCTTCATTGTCCGTTCTGTCGGGGAGTGCTAGGCTCGAAAACAGTGGGTTCCGCCTCTGCCAATCCGATGCACACAGATCTCTCGGTCCCTGCGCGGGCAGCGCGGTGGCTGCAGTCGGCGACTGCCGAAGTGTGGGCCAAGTTTTTGCTGGCTTTGATTGGATTGGGTCTGGCTTTTGGTGCGGCGTTGTTCTCCACCGTGTCGCGTGACGCGGGGAATGTGTGGGCGACGGTGTTTCTCGCCTCGATGTCGCTGGTCCTGGCGACGCTGGTGGGATTGGTCACGGTTCCTTATCTGGTACGCCGCGTGGCCGTCGAGCGACTGCGCGAATCGTTTGACTATGACGTCACCCGTGCAGGCGTTGTGTACGTGCTGGTCACGCTGGTCATCGGCATCGCCGCCCTGAACACGGGAAATAATCTTCTCTATATCGTGGTTGCAGCGATGCTGGCGGCCATCCTGGTTTCGGGATACGTTTCCGCGCTGGTGCTCCGCTATCTGGAACTGGACATCCTTGTTCCCGACCACGTTTTCGCTGGACGCCCTGTTCTGGGACGCATCATGTTGCGGAATCCGCGCCGCTTGCTGCCCTCGTTTTCCGTGCGCGTGGTCACGGCTCGTAGAAGAAAAAAGAAAGTAGTGAAGCAGTGGCAGTGGGAAGTCACCACGTTCGCCTTTCCCTTTAATCGTCCGCCACAGGAGCAGTGGCTGCGCCTGCCCGACCGGCGCCTGCGCCGAGTGACGGTGGTTCCTCCGCCTCCGGGAATTTTCCAGGGCATGGCGTATTTTCCTTTTCTGCCGCCCAAGGGGGAAGCCACCGCCGATCTCGAACTCAAGTTCGAATGCCGGGGCTGCTATCGCGAAGACAGTTTCGGATTAGCCACGCGCTTTCCCTTCGCTTTTCTCACCAAGACGCGACATGTAGCGCTGCGGCGCGAGGTTCTGGTCTACCCGCGCATCGATCCAACCGACGAAGTGTTCAACATTCTTCCGCTGGTTCGCGGCGAACTGGAGAGCTTCGTTCGCGGCCGCGGATCAAGCCTTTACCGCATTCGCGAATACATGCCGGAGGATTCCGCGCGCCACGTGGACTGGAAGGCCACGGCCAAGTCGGGTTCGTTGAAGGTTCGCGAGTTTGCCCGCGAAGACGAATGCAAGCTTCGCGTCATATTCGACAATCCGGAAGCCGGACTGATTTCCCCGGACGAATATGAGAAGGCAGTCGATCTGGCGGCGTCTGTGGCCTGGCACTTCGCGCATCAGGACGCGGAAGTTTCCTTCGTTGCAACGGGTCATCCTGTGACCCGCGATCTGCACGAGTTTCTGGGATGGCTTGCCGTGGTGGAACCCGTCGGCGCAAAACTTACGGACGCGAGGCAAGGGAAGAGTGCAGCCACTGCGGGCGCTTCCGCCGCAGATAGCGCGCTCGAGTTGAATGGTTTCAATTCCGACGACTACAAGATCGTTATTACTGGCCGCTCCCGCGGAAGCTTGCCGACGGCGTGGTGGGATTCCGCCTATTTCATTTTCATCGGAAAACTTGCCGAGTCGCCAAGGTCTGGACCGTCCGGACAGCGGAACTAACCTGATGGTAGCTGCAAGATTTTGCCTGATGGAGCGGGCATGACCTTGGGTCCAGCCGCTGTTCCGGCGCAGCATCTCTACGTTTCCCAATTCGGGCATGAAATTTTTCGCGCCCACCCTTTTTTCTTCCCTTGCATCTAGTTTCCGGCATATACTCGCGGCCCTGTAGATGCTTTTAGGATGCTCGGAGTTTCTGTTTGGCGGGAGGTATCAAATGAGAATCTGCGAACTGATCCAGGATCAGGACACTTATCAGGCGGAGCCAGGGCAATCGGTACTCGAGACGGTCCGCGCCATGGTCGAGCGCAACATCGGCGCCGTGCCCGTGATTCACAACGACAGGCTCATCGGGATTTTCTCCGAGCGCGACCTGATGCGCCGGGTGGTGGCCGAAGGCCGCGATCCCAATGTCCTAACTGTGGTCGAAGTCATGACCCACGATCCGCTCAGCGTCAGCCCCGATGAGGACGTGGACGACTGCATGGCTCTGATGCGGCGGCATGGTTTCCGCCATCTGCCGGTCTGTCGCAGCGGTCGGCTTGAGGGCATGGTCTCATTGCGCGATATTCTGCTCCACGACATCAACTTGAAAGATGACGAAGTGCGCATGATGCGGGCTTACATCTATTCCATGCCGGATGCGTAGAAACTTTGTTTGAGCGAAGGTCTACCGGGCTCACGTCGCCTTCTTGTTCTTCTTGGCGCGCTCACGCTGCTTAGCTTCAAGAGCGGAAAGGTTGGTTTCGATTCGGGACCAGCGGGCTTCCACCGCCTTGCGCGCGGCTTCGCTGCGCTGTTCCGGCGTCATGTTGGCGGCACGGGCGTGGCCGCCTTTGCGACCTAGGGCAACGGCTGCGCGGTTCTTCGGAGACATTGCCAGGATTTTATCGCAAGATTCTTGAGACGATGCTTAGCGCCCCGTAAGAGATTCAGAACAGGGCGAATAAAATTCTCGACTATACGTAGCGCCACGTATAGATTTGCACCATGACGAATGAAGAACGGCTCGACAAGCTAACCGAGCGGGTGGAACGTCATCGCCCGGAATGTCGAACTGCTCTCTGGAATGCAAGTGGAGACCGAACGCAAGCTGAATCGACTGGTGGACACCGTGGACCGCATCACCCGCCTTCTCATCAGTCACGAACAACGGCCGAGAATCTGGAAGGGAATCGCCCGCTTTAAGAAAGAAACCCGGCCGAGGTATTCGAAATGCGACAGGACCTTTGCCGCCTGGAGGACATGTCCCGGCTTTCAGGTTCTCGGCGTCGGCCAGCGGTTTCCTTGCGAGAACCGCTCTGTCGTCCCCAGCGCGCTTCGCAAGTCCTCAACGCTGAACACCGGCGGCTGACACGCCGATCCCGAACAAATTACGGCAAACGATTTTCCCGACTGCAATTGCGGCAGATGGGGAATCGTTTCCGCCAGCGCCGGAGGAAGATTGGCTGCCACCGCCTGGTTTGGCGCCAGTCGCAGGGCAGTCTTCGAGAAGGCAAACGGCGCGACCGCGGCCGCGTACAATTCATCGGCGCGAGTATCGTTGCCAATCACCACCGCCTGCACCGGACTTTCGAGGAAATGTAATACGGCAATGCCATAAGTGGCGGCGAAAATTCCGAATTGCTCGACAATTCCGGCAAAGGTTTCCAGCGTCTGCTCAGCTTGGTTGCGATAGCTCGCGTCGCTGGTGTAATGATGCAGGCGCGCGAGCGCAATCGCCGCCATCGGGTTCCCGGCGGGCGTGGGAGAATCCTGCAGCGGTTTCCGCCGCGTTCCTAATACACCAAGATTCTCGTCCGCCGGTTCGCTGTCAAGAAAACCGCCGCCGGTCGCATCGTAGAAGCGCGCAATCATCGCATCGGCAATCGCGTGTGCGATTTTGAAGTAAGTCAAATCGGCCGTCGACTCGTAGGCGTCGAGACAGGCGAGCGCCGTGAATGCATAGTCGTCGAGCATCCCCGGAACGTCGCGGTGTTCGGCCTGAGGATCAGAATAGGCCACGACATGCAGCAGGTTGTATGTGGAGCGTGCGCCCGCGCCCGCTTGCTCGCGCCACCCAGTTGCCAGTGCCCGGTCCAAACTTTTCAGCGCGAACCGGCGCGTTGCATCCATACCCAGGACTTTGGCGGCCTCCAGATACGCCGACACGCACAGACTGTTCCATCCCACATACACGGTCTTGTCGACATACGGGGTGGGCCGCTGCAGCCGCGCTGCGTACATTTTCTTCTTCGCGGAATCCAGCAGTTCGCCGACCCGCTCGGCCGACTGATTCATCCTCCGAGCGATCTCGTCAATCCCCGCGCGTACATACAAAACATTCTTGGCCGGGTTGTGATGCATCTCGCCGATTTCGTTAATGTCGTAGCGCAGCGCGGCCGCGTGCGCTTCTTCTTCGGTCAGCACCGCCTTCGCTTCGTCGACCGTCCAGGTGAAATAGTCGCCGTCGTCGTCCATATTGATGTCGGCATCCTGCGATGCATAGAAGCCGCCGCGCTCTTGATCGCTGAGCCACTCATCCATCCAGCGAACGATGTCGCGCGCCAGGTTGGCAAAGAATTCGTCGCCCGTTGCCTGATATGCGTGCACATAATTCTTCAGCAGTTCGGAATTGTCGTAGCACATCTTCTCGAAGTGAGGAACGATCCAGCGCTCATCAGTCGAGTAGCGATGAAATCCGCCAGCCAGTTGGTCGTAGACGCCGCCATTGGCCATGTGCTCAAGGGTCGTGGTAATGACTTTGCGCAGCATTTCGGAATTTGCGGGGACTGCCGACCCCGAACCCGCATGCGTATACCGCTCGATCAGCAACTCCAACACCGACGGATGCGGAAACTTCGGCGCCCTTCCAAATCCTCCATGCTCGGAATCGAACATGCGCAGCGCCGACGTCTCGATCGCCTCGACCACCGCGACAGACACTTTTCCGTCGCGCCCGGCAAACGACTCCGATTGGGCAATCGACGTCTCCACCATGGCCGCCTGCTCGACCACGTCGCCGCGCTTTTCTTTGTACGCCGCAGAAATGCTCAACAACACGCGCCGAAAGCTGGGGCGCCCGTACCCATCCTGCGGCGGAAAATATGTGCCACCATAAAACGGTTTGCCATCGGGGGTGAGAAACGCCGTCAACGGCCATCCGCCCTGCCCGCTGACCGCCTGCACCGCGGCCTGATAGCGGCTGTCGATATCGGGCCGCTCATCCCGATCTACCTTCACCGCCACAAAATGCTCGTTCACAATCGCCGCAATCTCCGGATCGTCATACGACTCCCGATCCATCACATGACACCAGTGGCACCACACCGCGCCAATATCGAGCAGCATGGGCTTGTCCTCGCGCTTGGCGGTGGCGAAGGCATCGGCGCCCCACTCATGCCAACGAATCGGCTGATGCATGGCAGAGCGCAGGTAAGCGGAGGAAGCGCGCGCGAGGGAATTGAGAGTTGTGGTAGTCATGGTCCTTAGTGTACGACGCGGTCGGCTCCTGTAAACGATTCGGCAGGCCTGCTAGGCTGCGCCGCCACTGATCTGTCTGGTGCGTAAGCGATCCAATGAGTTTTCGATTTTGCTTTTGGAAGCCTTGAGGTTGAGCTTGCCAACGGGAATCTACGCCCAGCAGATGGAATCGCTGATAGCCTTCTTCAACTCTTGCGCGCGGGTTTCGCTCTTTGTGTCGCGAAGCTCTTCCAAGGCACGGCGGAGATCGCGCCCTTGCAGCCGGGCCGAGCGCTCTTTGCGGGCAGGGATGGCCGATGCCTGCTTCTGACGACTTGGCTTCGCTACGGCCATAGTGCTCACTATATCAAGGGTGTAAAGAGTGGCCTAGCGCGCTGCGGCTGGCGGGCATCACCAAAAAACTCGGGTGGCTGTCGATTTTCGGTCTCCCCGAACGACTATCTGATGACAGAACGATGAGCCACGGCTCTTGAGTCGCAGGAAACAAGGCGGTGGTGCAGTTTGGCTTACGCACTAAGCCGGTTAAGCGGGAGATCCTTCGCTACGCCTGAAAAGCGGCTACGCTCAGGATGACAAAGTCGTGGAAAGGCCAAGCTGCACCGCTGCAGAAAACAAGGAGGAATGGATGAAATACGTCTGTTTGGGATATCTTGAGCCCGGCAAGTTTGAAAACATGTCGGAGAGCCAGCGCAACACCGTGTTCGACGAGTGTTTTAGCTACAACGACGAACTGCGGAAGAACGGACATCTTCTCGCTGAGACACCTCTTCAGGCCGCCAACACGGCGGTGACCGTGGGTTGGAAGGACGGAAAGGTTGCAGTGACGGACGGTCCGTACGCGGAAACGAAGGAGCAGTTGGGTGGAATTCAGGTGCTGGAAGCGCGAGACTTGAATCACGCCATTCAGCTCATTTCCCAAAGTCCGGGAGTGAGGTTGCAGTGTGGAACCATCGAGATCCGTCCAGCGGCGGATATCAGCGAAGTCGTAAAGGAGAGCGAGCGGCGACGGCGTCTGCTTCAAGAGCGGCATCAAAAGTAGCTGTATCAAGAAGTAGCGGCGTCAAGAGCAGATTGACCACTACGCCGATCATTTGGCGTTCGCGACGAGCACAATACAAGCGCCATCCCAGGAGTCCTTCCCGGAAGACGGAGGCGCGGTGGCGTTTAGCGGCATCACGCCAATGTTCCTGGAGCTGAGATGGAAACGCTTCTCCAGGTAGCGGGCGACGATCAGGGACCGAGACCTGGACGTCACCATCTCGCTAGCAGCTGAGGGCTGGTTCGAATAGCCTTCCACGATGATCGGTTGGTCAATGACTGAATCCTTGGCTGTACCAAAGACCTGATCGATTTCCTGCTTGCCTGCGGCCGACAGGACCTCATTGCCGGTCGAGTCTTTCGCGAAAGCGTCGGCCGCGTTGAGCCATGCGCGCCGATTCCTCTCGTTCGTGAAGTAGGAGTTGCTGCGATACTGATCTGGGGTTAGCTCTTGCAGGCTGTAGTAGCCTCTCTTCTTGAAGAATCCCCGAAAGAAGAATTCATGTTTGAGGGCTTCGGTATCGTCTGCCATATTCGCGGTCGCCAGATTTATGTTGGAAAGGGTCTCTCGGATGTTCTGCCCTGCGTTCTCACCCGACCGGTCGGGGCCAAGTGCGTCGGTCAGGGTTTGATTGACTTGTTCCGAGGCTTGGTCGAGGTGCAGAGATGCGTCTTTGGTGTTGTTGAGCGTAGCTTCGGCTCTTGCGAAGAGGTCCCGTGACTGAAGGTCGGTCATGACCTGCCTGGCCTGAACCGTCACCTGGTTCAGATGGACCGCCGCCTGCTGCACATTCTCCACGGCGTTTTTCGCTGCGGCCGCGGTCTGCGGATCATTGAGCAGCATACCTACTGTGCCTTTGCCGCTTCGGATGCCAGTCACCATTCCGTTGGCGTTGTTAACCGTTGTGGTGATGGCGTCGAGCGTGCCATCAACTTTCATCCTGATATCTCCAATCGCGACATTCGCCGTGTCCATGACTCCTGTGGCTTTTTCGATAACGGCGGCAAGTTCGATCTGTTCTTTGCCTGGCAACGTAGTTCCATTGGCGGCCTCGGGCGCTTGATCGCTGCCTTCGTGAATCATCAGGAATTTGTCGCCCACCAGGCCATCGGATTCCACTGTCACAAATGAATCGTCACGAATGAGACGATGAAGTTTGCTATCGACATGCAATTTGAGCCTGAATTTACCTGATGGCCGATCCGGTATCTCAATACCGGTGACTTGACCCGCTTCGAAGCCGGACACGCGGACTTTAGAACCGGGCGAAATTCCGTTCACATCGTTCAGCGCAGTAAAGAAATCCACATGATGCGCGAACGCCTTCTGGCGATTGCCGATCAGGAACAAGCCAGCGCTGAACAACAACGCAGCAGAAAGGACGAATACGCCCACGGCGGCATAGTTGACTTTCATTCAGGACTCCGATATCAGTTGGCGCACGATCTCGTGATCGCTTTTGTCCAATTCGGCCGCAGTGCCAAGGCCAATCAAACGGCCCTGGTCGAGTACGGCAATGCGGTCCCCGACTCGGCGTGCACCCCGCACGTCGTGGGTGACGATTACGAGCGTCGAACAATACTCTTTCTTCACTTTCAGGAGGAGATCGTCGATTTCCGAGGCGGTGATCCGGTCGAGTCCGCTGCTGGGCTCGTCGACCAGGAGTAGTTTGGGATGGAGGACGAGAGCTCTCGCCAGACCTGCGCGCTTGCGCATGCCTCCGGAAAGCTCCGAGGGCATCTTGGCTATGTCCAGATCAAGGCCCACACGTTCGAGTGTCTCGTCCACAGCGCGCTTAATTTCTGCCGGAGATTTCGACTTATCCAGGCGGCGCAGCGGCAGAGCCAGATTGTCTTCCAGCGTGAACGAATCGAGTAGAGCGGCGCTTTGGAAAAGGAACCCCATGTGACGCCGCACCCGCGACAGATCTTCCTCGCTGGAATGAACGATATCCTCCGACCCAATGCAAACTCTGCCGCTGTCTGGTTTCAGCAAGCCGATCATCAGCCGGAGACTGGTGCTCTTGCCAGTGCCGCTGCGGCCCATGATGCACAGCGCCTCACCTTCATTCACCTTGAACGACACATCGTCGAGAACTTTTCTATCCCCAAAGGTCTTGAATACATGCTGGAATTCAACCGCGGCCGGATCGCTCATACGGCGTTCCTTGGGAAGAGGAAGAAGATGGCTTTCACCAGGACGACATCGGTCAAGATGATTAGCAGTGAAGACAGAACCACGCTGTTGGTAGCGGCGCGCTGCACTCCTTCGGACCCTTCGTCCGTGGTATAGCCAAAATAGCCTGACACGGTAGCGATGATGAGGCCGAAAACGCTGGTTTTTAGCGTGGGCGGAATGAAGTTGGCCCATTCCACCGTCTTGAAGGCACGATCGAGATAGAGTTGCAGAGAGATATGCGAGGCGAAATATTCAGCGAGAAAGCCGCCGGCCATACTGGCGAAGTCCATGAAAAGGGTCAACATCGGCAGAATAAGAATGCAGGCGACAATCCGCGTCACCACCAGCATTTTGAACGAGTCGACGGACAAAGACTCAATGGCGTCGATCTGTTCGGTCACGCGCATATTGGCGATGCCGGCTCCGATGCCCGCACCTACTCTCCCGGCGACCAGCAGCGCAGTAATGAGGGGTCCTAATTCATTGAAAAATGAGGCAGATTGCAAGCTTGGAATCAGTGCTTCAGCGCCGAACTGTACCAGCGTGCCACGCGTATGCATGGAGAGTACGACGCCCAGGGCGAAGCCAGCGGACAAGATGAGCGGGAGCGATCGCCAGCCAATCTCCTGGATCTGAATCATGAAGAATTCCCATTCAAACGGCGGACGAAAAGCGCCTACCAATGCTTTTAGCCCGAATGAGCTGACCTCCCCGATAAAGGTGAAAAACCTCCCCATAGTCGACGTTCCTTTTTCCCGGCGCGCGCACGATGCATGATTTCGCAACCTGGCCGAGACCTAGCTCCAATCGCTGCGTTGCACTTGTATCTCCACGGCGCCGAAAGCGAAGCTCGTGGTAACGGAGTCCGTGGCGGGGGTTGCAGAGACATCGAATTTAGAAGGTTTAGTTCAGGTGGGGTGCGGATGCTACGAGGCGGGACAGCGTCCTGCTGATCCTACCTCCCGTGTTCTTGAGGAACCACCAGCTGCCTGATGCCAGTAATTTGATACTTTCGCCAGAAAATGCGCGCGCGAGTGCAGTTTGCGCAACCCTTTGGCGTGGGTTGACTCTAAAGCTTAAAGAGGTTCAGTGTAGTGGCAAGACCTGCGCCGACGCAGTGATGCCGGGCCTATCTGTCCGACTGGGTTATGGGCCAAACGGACGTATCGCAAGGATGGTCCGAGAGTTGCATGGTGTCCGTCGCGAGGGGCGGTGATTTTCATGGATCACGCGGTGAACGCCTCCGTCGGCAAGCAGTCGACCGCAGAGCGACGTGGGCTGATCGCAGCACAGCGGGGACGAACGCCAGGTTTCACAGTTCCGCCAAATAAATTCTTGAGAAGGAGCTTACCCGAATTGAAAACACTCAAAAAAGTAGTCCTAACGCTATTTCTGGTTTCTGCAGCATACGCCGCTGACGACGTCGTCAGGGCCGTCCACGGCACGATCACAAAAATTGATTCCTCGGCTAAGACCATTGGGGTGAAAGTGGCCGATGGAACGGAGCACTCGATACATGTTGTCGACAAGACTGCAGTCCACTCAGCGGATGCTTCAGAGGCGATTGCGAAAGATTCCTGGCACGGTCTGAAAGAAGGAACCGAGGTCGTGGTGCACTACACTCGAGCGGGAACTGAAGATACCGCCGTGGAGATCGACAAGGTAGGGAAGGCTGGTTTGAAGTCGTCCGAGGGCACGATCAAAGACATTGATCGCGGCGGAAAGAAGCTTGTCGTCACGTCGGGGGATGGTGTGGAGTCGACCTTTCGGCTGACCGACCACGCCGCCAAGGATGCGGGAAAAGACATCGCTGAGGGAGTGGAAAAGGGCACTAAGGTTACGGTCTACTACACCAAGGATGCCGGAAAGAAGGTCGCCCACTTTTTCGAGAAAGACTAGTGTGCTGTGCCAGAAACTAGCAATTTCAGCGGCTAAAGCCACAGTGACTCTGCGGGACTTATGGCACGACTGAAAAGTCGTGCCCTTCCCACAGTCTTGCCCGAGTCCGGAGTTTTCAGCTGCGGCTGCGCCGCTTAGATCCGGATTATTTCTGCTGGCGAATTTTCTTGAGGACGTCGATGCCGTTCTGGTTTTGCGGATTCAGGTCAACCGACTTCTGATAATTCTCAATCGCCAGGTCTTGCTGCCCCGCTTTCAGATAGGCTTCGCCCAGGCTGTCATAGGAGTTCCAGTATTTCGGATAATCCTGAACCTGCAACTGGAAGGTCTGGATCGAGTAATCCGTTTGTCCCGCGGAAAAGAACTGGTAGCCGAGCTGGATCAGCGTGTTTTCGTCGATGAAGTAGGGTGAAGACGATCCCGCTTTCTTGAGTTCCCGGTAACGATTGATGGCGGCTTGCGGTCCTTTCATGTGGGCGGTGAGACTGAGCAACTGAGCGGCATCGGGAGGGTCGGGTGTGTAGTTCCAGGAATATTCTTTGGCGATGCTGTTGATCAGGTAATTTGCAGCGGCGAGGCCGTTGTTGGAGTTGGCCATGATGGCCACGCCCTGGCCGGAATCGGCGAACATGACGAGCAACGCTTGAAAGCCTGCGTCGTCGCCCTCGTGGCCGAACTCCTGGGGGTTCTTGAATTGGCCGAGAAAAAATCCCAGCCCGACCTGCTCGATCTGGGGTTTCAACATTTCCTGCGTCGTGGCCCGCGAGAGAATGTGATTTGCTTTGCCTTGTTTCGACAAGGCGATCTCAATGCCAAATTTGGCGAGGTCGGTGGGGGTGGTCCACAGACCGGCCGCGGCCATTTCCGGATAGACGTGCCATTTGCCGGGGATGGGTTTGCCGTTGAGATCCGTGGCAGTCGCGGCGGCGGCAGCGCGCTTGGGGGGAAGCGGTTGATCGTAGGTGCTATCGGTCATACCGATTTTGTCGAGCACCGTCTCGCGCATGAATTGCGGAAAGGGCTTGCCGGTGACGTCCATCACGAGCTGCTGTTCGATGGTGACGCCTCCGCCGGAGTAGCGGAACTTGGTTCCGGGCACGAAGTCCACGCGAATGGGCGCGGTGTTGGCGGGTGGCTCGCCGTTGAAAATCTGGATGAGGCTGGGAATCGGCGTGCCCGTTTCATATCCCGGGAAGCCGTGGACGGTGAGGCCGGCGCTGTGGCTCAGAAGGCGCCGCAGAGTGACCTTCTCGTCTTTGGTGAATTCGTTGTCAGGCACCTGCCACGACTTGAGCTTGGCGTTGACGTTTTCGTCGAGCGAGAGCTTGCCGCGGTCCACCAGCGACAGGGTTCCGGTCGCCGCCACCGGCTTGCTGATGGAGCCGGCTTGAAACAGCGTGCGCGCAGTGACCGGCCAACTGGATCCGGCCTCGGTGACTCCGTAACCCTTGGCCCACGCGATCTTGAAATTGTCGATGACGGCGACGCTCAGGCCAGGCACGTTGTAGAGTTGCATCAGTTTCTCGATGGTGACCGGTGTCGGCGGCTCATCGGCGCTCAACGGTAGCGGAGCGATGCCGCTCTCCACGCGCTGTATGCGAGCCGCAACATCGGAACTGCTGGGACCAGCGTTCTGGCCTGGCCGTTCGGCTGCCAGGGTGCTCGAGGACGGGCGGATGAGGATTGAAGTGAATAACAGAGCTATCGTGCAGGTGATGCGTGCAGATCGGGTGAGTTTCACGAGTCCTCCAGAGCAGGCTGGCGCTTGCAGTATAGACGGGGGCAGCGACGTGGTGTTAGCGGACGGTCGGGCTGGTGGTCGTTCGAGTTCGAATCCCGCGCTTCCGAGGACGGCATCTGCGACTGGACACGACTCCTAGGCTATTGTCGCGTCATCTCAAACAGCTCAAGCGAATCGAAAGTCTTTACGAGCTTGGAAGCTTTTGGATCCAGGTCGGTGCGCCTGGCGTAGTTCAACATCAACTGCATGTTGCTTTCGTTGACCGCGATGGGATCGACGACCATCAGCACACGGTTTCCGCCCGGTGCATTCAGGTAAGAAAGCGGAACGTGATAGAGCTGGAAGTAGTACTGAGCCGCGGCTTCGCAGCCCATGACCGAGATTACGGTATTGCCCGGCTTGAGGTCGGATTTGAGATAGATCGCAAGCTGCTCAAAGCCGCGCCCTTCGTTGGTCAAATACACCGACTGGCTGCGCAGGCCACTGATGCCCATGACCAGCGCGACCGCAATCGCGGCTAAGGCTGCTACGTAGGAAGATCGAGTACGCAATGGTTCGAAAGGCAAGGCGAGTCCCGCCGCTGCCACAACGAAATAGATGGGCAGAGCGAAGAGCCATAGTCGCTCAAAGAAAACGACTCGCTGCAACATGATCAAGGCGACAGAGCAGGCGACCATCGCGATTGGCAAGGCGACTCTCTGCCGCCCGCAGCGCCGCTGGAACAGCAATGCGGCAAAGAATCCTGCGACCAGCACCCACGCGAGTATCGACGGCACATCGGTGTTCCATTGATTCCAGGTTGGGACGAACGAACGCGGCAGATCGTGAAGGAAAACCGTCCAGCGGGCGGGCTTGACCCATGTGTTTCCCGTGATCGCGCCGGGGCCTGAGACCGCGAAGATCGGGGAGTAGAGTTCGAGCGTCAAGACTCCGCCGAGGGCGCAGGCGAAGCAAAGGCCGGCAAAGATCGCGCGGCGGTCACGCGCTTCGGACCACAACGAACAAGAGAGAATCCACAAGGCGATCCCGCCGAAGGAATAGAGCATGATTGGGATGGTGTAGAAGCCGAGCGCGGCGAGGATTCCCAGCAAGAACCAGGACGCCCAATTGCGCGTGCGAAGGGCATGGGCTGCGACGCAGATTGATAGAAGCGTGATCACGCAGAGCAGAATGTATCCGCGCGCATTGGTGGAGTAATCGATCAGCGGCGAAGAGCCCGCGACTAAACCTGCAGTCAGCAGCCCGGACGCAGTCCTATACAGGCTGCGGGAAGCCATGTATGCCGCGGGGACAAGGCACAGTCCAAAAACAAATGCCGGCAAGCGCAGGGCCCAGGGATGGTTCCCGAACAAAAGATAGGAGCACCGCATCAGAAAAGTGTGGAACGTGTGATTGTTAGGGCTGTTGTAGAACGACAGCGCGACGTAGAACGGGTGCGAGGCATACTCGATGAACGAGTAGGCTTCGTCGGAGCGCATGGGCGCAAACAGAAGTTTGAAGCGCAGCCAGAAGGCAAACAGCAGAAGAAGCGGAAGGCCGAACCGGTCGACGATGGGAGTGGAAACTGCGGCGGCCTTGATGTCGCCCACGAGGGGAGGAAAATCACGTTGCACTCGATCGGCTATTTCACGGACGATTCTGCGGAGCGCGAGGAGAGTGGCTGCTCCCAGCAGATTCGCCAGCCCGATTATGCGCAGACGGAGTTGGATGGCGTGGAAGAAAGTGGCATCAAAGAAAGAAGCTTGTCCGCTCAGGGAGACGGAGCGGACCCGGACGGCGAGGAATTCGTAGGGAATCGAGGAAGCCGCCAGCGCGCCTGCGCCGACAATCGTTAACAAAATGGGCAGAATGAACCAGGCTTTGGAAAGTTGGCGGGCCCGCGGTTTGACCGGGTGCTTAGGGTCGCCGACGATGGCTGGAGCCGGTCTTTGCGACCGGGGTGTGCTGCGAGCAAGTTGCATAGGTCCTTCGCTTCGCTCAGGATGACAAGCGTTTTGGGCCGACTTCGATGCGCTCTCGAGGATGCTCTAAGGTTTCTCTGGCGGTTTCTCGAACAGCTTGGGATCGATTGACGGATTCAGTTCGATCTTCTTGTATTCCACGGTGCCGGTTTGTTGGCCGTTTTGCTGGTTCTTGTGTACGTACGGAAACGTCAGGCCATCGGCTGTGCGCCAGTCGGAAAAATCAGTTTCGCCATCGAACGGGCCGGTCGGGCCCATTCCCTTGTACTTCTCGCGAAGCACGCGGCCGGTTTTTGGGTCGACATCCCAGCGAAGCCAGGGAATTGCGCCGCCTATGTCGAGAATAGCCGCGTCAGTGTCGCCGACCTTTTCCGTGCCCGCTGCGGTGAACGTGAAGGCGGGATCGCCCGCATGCTGCGCCACATAAATCAGGTCGTGATGAATCTGGGCCAGCATTTCGTCTTTTTGCGGCGCCGGCATGTTACGTGACCCCATTGCGCCCATGATCATATAACCTGCGCTCGGCGTGGCGACGATGGTCAACAATCCTTGCGGTGTTTGCACCTCAATGTGCAAGCTGTCGGGAAACGCGATGGTAGCGTCGACGGGCGTCGTTCCTTCACTGGGATCGATTTCCGAGAAGCTGACATGCATGGCCTTGATGGACTGGAGTTTCGGCAGACCTCCCATAGCGTCGGCAACTTTCTGGGCGAGTGCAATGCCCTCAGGATTCGACGCGGCGGTTTCGCTTTTCGCGGCTGCAGGCGGAGGAATGGCGATATCGAGCTCCTTCACCGCGCCGAGCGATGAGAGCGGCTTGCCGAATTCTTTGGTGTTGCCGACTACGAGCACGGCCAACTGATCTTTGTGCAGATATTTGGCGGCAACGCGGTTCACGTCGGCGGGGGTGACCTTTCTGAGCTCCGTTTGATACTTGTCGAGCCAGTCGGGGGGATATCCGTAGGCTTCGTAAATCATGCGTTCGCCCAGGATTTTGTCGGGCGAATCGAGGCGAAAAATGAAGGCGTTGAGAATGTCGTCTTTGGCGCGTTGAACTTCGGCGTCGGTGATGGGATGTTTGGCGAGGTCATCGATATTTTCGTAGGCCGCGACAATGGCATCGACTGTGCTCGCGCTCTTGGTGCCGATTTCGATTTCAAGGATGCCGGGATGTCCGAAGTTGGCGCCGATGCCACCGCCTACGTCATAGGCCAAGCCGCGCTTGGTGCGAATGTCGTTGAAGAGCCGGGAAGAAAAGCCTCCACCGAACGCTTCGTTGAACACGTGAATGGCGTAGTAATCGGGATTGTCGCGTGTCGTGCCGAGGGCGACCATGCGGATGCTGCTCTGGTCGATGTCTTCTTTGGAGACCTGGTAATAGCCGGGAGGGGCGGGAGAGTATTGCACATCGTTCTTCGGAAGCTGCGGACCTTTGTCCCAGGACTCGAACGCGGAGCGCAGGCGGGCCTCCATCGCTGCTGAGTCAAAATCTCCCGCAATGCCGAGAATCATGTTATTGGGATGAACGTATTTGGCGTGCCAGTCGAGCAGATCCTGGCGCGTGATGGCTGCGATGGTCGCGTATTCCGGCGAACGCGCGTAAGGATTGTTAGGACCATAGGCCAGTTTGACGGCCTCGCGCTGGGCGATGCCGGCGGCGTCGTCGTTGCGGCGGGAGATCGCGTCTTCTGCGCCTTTCTGAGCGAGCTCGATTTTGTCGGCGCGGAACTCGGGGTTCTGCAGCAGGTCCACAAAAACCTTGAAGACGTCGTCGAGATCGGCCTTGAGGCAGGAGAAATTGATGGACGTGGAGTCCGGGCCGGGGCCGGTTTCAACCTTCGCGGCTCTCACTTCCAGAAAATCGTCAAGCTGGTCGCCGGTCTGCGATTTGGTTCCACCGGTGCGCCAAACCTCGCCGTAGATGCTGGCGAGGCCGGTCTTGGCTGCGGGTTCGTTCACTTCACCGCCGCGAATGCGCGCCGTTCCCTCGATCAGCGGCAGTTCGTGGTCTTCCTGCAGAAAGATCACCATGCCGTTCGGGAGCGCGATGCGTTTGGGCTGCTCCGGTTTGAACGCGGGCAGCGGAGGGATGGGAATCTGCTTCCAGGTTTGTTGAGCGGCGGCGTGGGGTGAGGACGCGAGAAATCCGGCAAACAGAGTGGTTACGAGAACGATGATAAGGGTGCGGGCGCTGCCAGCAGGGCCGTCGAGCTTCGCTCGACTGGACAGCCGAGGGCGGCTGTCCCTACATGGGTTGTTTCGGGTCATTGCGCACCTCCTTGATCAGCGGGGGCGGGAGCGTTTGAACTTGCCGGTGCGTTTTCGATCATGCCGACAGTGCGGTTGGTGTCGAGAAACACTTCGTTGGCAACTCTCCGAATATCGGCCTTCGTGACTTGATCGATGCGATCGACCGAGCGGAACAATTCCCGCCAGTCGCCGTATAGGGTCTGGTAGCTGGCGAGTTGTTCAGCCAAACCGCCGTTATCGGCGAGGCCGCGAATCAGGTTGGCTTTGCTGCGTGTCTTGATCATCTTCAATTCTTCGTCGCTGATGTCTTCTTTTTTCAGGCGCTCGATTTCGGCGTGAATGGCGTCGCCCATCTCTGCGGGCTTGTGCCCGGGCAAGGGCACGGCGAGAAAGGCGAATAGATGCGGATACTTCGAGCCGGGAAATCCGCTGAATCCCTCCGAGTAGGATGCGATCTTTTTGTCGCGCACCAGCGAGCGGTAGAGGCGCGACGTGCGGCCTTCCGACATAAGATCGGTGATCGCGTCGAACACGGCGTCGTCTTGGCTGCGGTAATCGGGCCGATGGTAACCCTCAAGGTAGATGGGCTGCGACGCATCCTTGAGAATCACGGTGCGCTCGGAGTTTTGCGGCGGTTCGGTGGTAGTCACGTCGTCGGGTTGCGGCCGCGTGGGCAGGCGTCCGAAATATTTCTCCAGAATCGGCAGAGACTGCGCGGCTTTTACGTCGCCCGCAATCGCAACCACCATGTTCGAGGGCACGTAATATCTGTCGAAAAAATGCCGCGCATCGGTCGCGGAAAAGTGATTCAGATCGGAGATGTATCCGATACTCGGCCGGTGATAGGGATGAGCGGCAAAGGCCGCGGCGGTGAACTGTTCGAGCAAACGCCCGAACGGACTGCTGTCGGTGCGCATGCGGCGCTCTTCGATCACCACATCACGCTCCTTATAAAACTCGCGCAGCACGGGATGCAGAAAACGCTCGGACTCGAGATAAGCCCACAACTCCAAACGGTTTTCCGGCAGGGAATAGTGATACTCGGTTTCGTCGTCGGCAGTGGACGCATTCATGTCTTCGCCGCCATTTTGCTCAACGATCTTGCCGAATTCATTGGGCACGACGTATTTCTCGGCTTCGGCAGTCGCATCTTTCCAGGCTTTTTCCAGTTCCTTTATCTTGGCGTCATGCCGGTCGACGGATTTGTCGCGTTCCGCAAGGTAGGCAGCGTAAGCGGTTTCAACCTTGGCGAGCGCGATTTTCTCGGCAGGATAATTAGTAGTGCCGATCGTCGTGGTGCCCTTGAAGGCCATGTGCTCCATCATGTGGGCCAGGCCGGTGCCGAGCATGGGATCCTGCACCGAGCCGGCGTTGACCAGCGTGAAGAAGGAAAAGACCGGAGCTTCCGGCCGCTCGCAGATCACGATGGTCAGGCCGTTGGCGAGCTTCTTCACCGTGATGCGTTTTTCGAAGGAGGCGAGATCCTGCGCGGTGCAAAGAGCCGCAGATAGGAGAAGAAAAGCAATACACGGACGAAGTACAAAACGGCTTTTCATGAGGCCTCCAACACGGGTGGAAAAGCAGTCACATCAATCTTTAAGCGCATGGCAAGGGGAAAGTTTGAAAGTACGTGGGCCAACGGGGGATTGTCAAACGATCGCCGAGCCGGTCTGAGACTTTTTGCAAATCTGGATTTCAGGCACAATGGCAGGGCGGAGATCACTTGACCGATTCGACCATCGAAATTCAGGGCCATCTTCTCAAGCTTTCCAATCTTGAGAAGGTGCTCTATCCGGCTGCTGGGTTCACCAAGAAAGACGTCATCGATTATTACGTGCGCATAGCGCCGGCCGTCATTCCGCATCTGGCGGGACGGGCGCTGACGCGCAAGCGCTATCCTGACGGCGTTGAGGGCGAGCCGTTCTTTGAAAAGAATGCTCCCATGCACAAGCCGGATTGGGTGAAGACCGCGCCGATCTGGAGCGGCCGCAACCGCAAAACGATTCACTACATTCTGGCGAACGACTTGGCGACGCTGGTCTGGTTGGCGAATCTGGCGGCGCTCGAACTGCATCCTTCGCTGGCGCTGGCGGACGATATTACTTGTCCACGAGAGATGGTGTTCGACCTCGATCCCGGGCCGCCGGCGAATATTGTGCAGTGCTGCCAGGTGGGGATGTGGCTGCGCGATATTTTCGAGCATTTCGGGCTGCAGAGTTTTCCGAAAACCTCGGGCTCGAAGGGGCTGCAGATTTATGTTCCCCTGAATACGCCGACGAGCTACGATGCGACCAAGCTGTTTTCGCACGCGCTGGCGCAACTGTTGGAGCACGACCATGCCGACCTGGTGCTTTCGGAAATGAGCAAGCAGGCGCGAACCGGGAAGGTATTCGTCGACTGGAGCCAGAATGACGAGCACAAGACCACCGTCGCGGTTTATTCGCTGCGCGCGCGCGAGCGGCCCACGGTCTCGACTCCGGTGAAGTGGGAGGAGGTTGAACGCGCTTTCAAGAAGAAGGATGCCAGCCTGCTGGTGTTCGAAGCGGCGCAGACCGTGGCGCGTTTTGACAAGATGGGCGACCTGTTCGAGCCTATGCTCGACCTTAAGCAGAAGCTGCCGGATCTGAAGCGTCCTGCGCCTGCGGCTAAAGCGCCGGAGGCTCTTGAGATCGCGGCTGAGGCCGAGGAGATATCCCGGCGTCCTCGGCGAACGACGAAGCTGAAGTAGCTCACCACAGAGGGCACAGAAGCGCACAGAGGAAAACAATGAGTCAGTTTTTTGCTGGCACTTCGGGATGGGCCTATCCGACGTGGAAACCGGATTTCTATCCTGTCAAGCTCGCGCAGAAAAAATTCCTTGGCCACTACGCGACTCGGCTTAATACGGTGGAAGTAAACTTCACGTTCCGGCAACTGGTGAAGGAAACGACGGTTCAGAACTGGCTCAATGAGACGCCGGCGAATTTTCGGTTCGGCGTGAAGGCGCACCAGGTCATCACGCACATCAAGCGGTTGAAAGGGACGGAGGATTTCGTGCCGCGCTTTCTGGCAACGATTGAACCGCTGGCCGCGGCGGGAAAGTTGGGGCCGGTGTTGTTCCAGCTTCCCCCGAATCTGAAGGCGGATGCGGCGCTGCTCAAGGATTTTCTTGGGACGCTGCCGAGAACCGTTCCGGCGGCGTTTGAGTTTCGTCACGCGTCGTGGTTTGGAGACACGACATGGGATTTGCTGAAAGCGCACAACACGGCTCTCTGCGTTGCCGAAACCGAAACCCTGACTACGCCAGATGTTGCCACTGCCGGATTGGTCTACTATCGCTTTCGCAAGCCGAGTTATTCGGGCGATGAGCGCAAGTCGATGATTGAGCGCATCTGCCAACATCTCGCCGAAGGGCGCGATGTGTTCGCCTACTTCAAGCATGAGGAAACGCCGCAGGGAGCGCTGTATGCGGTGGAGTTGCTGAGGGAAGTTTCGCCGTAGAGCCACAGCGTTCCGACGGCTGCATCCGATTTGGCACTTTGCGGCGCGTCCGATAACGCGCATACTAACCTCTCTTCTCATGGCCTCTGACGCCAACTCGCGCGTGCTTTCTGATTTTCGCGATTACTTGCGCATTGAGAAGGGATTGGCGCGGCTTTCGATTGAGGCTTACACGAGCGATATTTTGCAGTTTGCCGAGTTTGTGGAGAAGAAAAAGCGCGTCCTGTTTACTGCGCAGCGGAGCGACGTGCGCGAATTTCTGCAGCAGCTTTTTTCCTATCAGGTCGATGGACGGAGCGTGGGGCGCAAGCTTTCGGCGCTGCGGCATCTGTATCGCTATCTGCTGCTCGATCGCCGAATCGAGCACGATCCCACGCTGAATATCGAATCGCCCCGGCAATGGAAGATTCTGCCCAAGTCGCTGGCGCGGGATGAGGTGGAGGCGACGCTGCGTTTTCCCATGGAGACTCGATCGGCTGCGCAACGCGATTCACCCCAGGCCGCTGCGCTGGCGCTCCGTGATCTCGCGATGCTTGAACTGCTTTACGCAGGCGCATTGCGGGTTTCGGAGTTGGTATCGGCTGCGCTGGAGGATCTGAAACTCGAAGCCGGGTACATGATGGTGCGCGGCAAAGGAGACAAGGAACGCATTGTGCCCTTGGGAAAGCCTGCGCAGGATGCGCTGGGGGAGTATTTATCGCAGGGCCGCGGTTTGTTGTTGCTGGGAAGTCAAAATCCCCACGCCTTCGACAAGCTCAGGGCAGGCTCTTCCGCAAGAAACGCGGGGAGGGTGGGCCAGCCAGCGGGAATGCGACCCGCGAATTCGCCGCTGCTGTTCGTTGGGCGAGGCGGACGGCGGTTGACTCGTCAGCGGGTTTGGCAGATGGTGCGTGAGGCTTCGGCGAGTTCGGGCAGGCAGGCTTCTCCGCACATGCTGCGGCATTCCTGCGCCACGCACATGGTGGAAAACGGCGCTGACCTGCGCACCGTGCAGACCATCCTCGGCCATGCCGATATTTCGACTACGCAGGTGTATACGCATTTGGCGCTTGATCGGCTGCGCACCGTTTACAAGAAACATCATCCTCGGGCGAAGGCGCGGCAGGGCAATTGTTGATTGTTGAATGAAAAACCAAAGACGGAAGGCTTTTATTCAACAATCGGCAATCACCAATCAAGAATCAACAATGAAACCACGCGAGAGCACCACAATCGTCGCCCGGGCCGTGACCGACTTCGTCCGCCATCTGCGCGAGCGCAATGCATCGCTGCACACCATTAAGGCGTACACGAAAGACCTTGCCAGCTTCTCTGCTTACGCCGGATCGCGCGGGTGGAAGCAGATCGACCACGTCACCATTCGGGGATTTCTTGCGCAACTCTACGAAAAAGGATTGAGCAAAACCTCGGTGGCGCGGGCTCTGGCTGCGGTGCGGTCGCTGTATCAATGGCTGGCGCGGGAAGGATTGGTCGAGCAGAATCCAGCGCGGTTGGTGGCGACTCCAAGATTGCCAAAGAAGCTGCCGCGCGTGCCCACTATTGAAGAAATGAACTCGGTACTCGACAGTCAGATGCCGGAAACTGCCGCCTTCCCCGAGCGCGATCGACTTATGTTTGAACTGCTCTACGGCTGCGGCATCCGCAATTCTGAGTTAACCGGCATTAACCTCGATGACGTTCGCCTGAGCAGCGAAGCAATTCTGATTCACGGCAAAGGGAAGAAAGAGCGGTACGTCCCGTTCGGCGATTCTGTGAAGACCGCGCTTGCTGCTTATCTGCCGATGCGCCAGCAGTTGCTCGCTGGAGCTCGGCAAGACACGACCGCCCTGCTGATCAATCGGCGCGGAGGGCGGCTGACCACTCGCAGCGTTGGCCGCATCGTGAAGAAGATCGCTGTCGCCAAAGGTCTTTCGCCGGACGTGCATCCGCACACGCTGCGCCATGCCTTCGGCACGCACATGCTGGAAGAAGGTGCTGACTTGCGGGCGATTCAGGAATTGCTCGGTCACGAGCGTTTGGCCACAACGCAGCGTTACACGCAGCTTTCCGTGAAACAGGTATTGCTGGTCTACGATCAAACCCATCCGCGGGCCAAATGATATGAACTACAGTTAATTAATATTCTTAACTGCTTCGGAGCTCTTCCCACATTTCGACCACGCGTGCCTTCAAGTCCGCAGTCAGCTTTTCATACGCTTGCTCCGAGGCTTCGGATTCCGGCGGCGGAAAGATCGGCTTCCCAAATACGATTTTCAAGGGAGCTATTTTCCGGAAGAAAGGCGCGCCGCGGGGCCATGCGTCATAGAATCCATCAATCGCCACGGGAACGATCGGCACCTGCAGGTGAATGGAGAGGATGGCTGCGCCTTTTTTGAAGACGCGCGGGGTTCCGTCGATGGAGCGCTCGCCTTCGGGGTAAAGAAAAAGAACGCGCCCATGACGCAGGCCGTAAGCCCCGGCGCGCATTGCCGGGACAAGATTCGCGTCAGGATCGAGCACGATCACGCGAATCCAGCGCGCCAGCTTGCGCATGATTCCCTTGCCGAAAATGTCGCTGGTGCCCACCGCAAACGAATTCTCCAGAATATCCCTGGACACCACTCCCGCCGTGACGATGGGGTCGATGTAGCTCTGGTGGTTGGAGGAAAGAATGAAAGGAGCGTTGGGCAGATTCTGCAGACCGCTCACGCGCAGATCGAACAGATCGCGCGCGATCATCTGGACGACGCGCGATACCGGATACCAGATGTAGGGGAACGTGGGCAACGGACGGTTGAGCGCCAGCACTTCGGGATCGGTGGGCTCGTCGGCCAGAATCGCTTTCCAGCCGGCAAAGGCCGCGCGCGGCTTGCCGCTTTCGCCGCGGGCCGAGCTTTGCAGTACGGCGTCGAGCAAATCGCGCAGGGTGTAGATTGCAGCCAGTTGCGATTCCTCGACGTTGCCGCCGAGTTCTTCTTCCAGATGACTCAGCAATTCGACGCGCTGCATCGAATCCAGTCCAAGATCGAGTTCGAGGTTCAGCGTCGGCCGAAAGTTGGCCGGAGCCAAAGGAACATTTTCGCGCACCACCTTCAGGCCGCGTTGCACGTCAGGCTCACTGAGCCATGCGCTCTCGTCGTCGGTCAGCGGCTTGTCGGCGGGAATATCGGAATCTGAAGACGATCCTTTCTGTTGATTCGCCCGCACCCGTTTTTCCACTTCGAAGCGCTTGATCTTGCGTGTGGTGGTGCGCGGCAGATCTTCGTTCCAGATTTCATAGCTGCCAATGCGTTTGGTCGAAGCGATCTGAGGCGACAAGGTTTCGATATCGAAACGAATCACTTCTTTCGCATTCACGACTTTTCGTTGCCGCAGCGTATCGAAATTCGGCACGATCACCGCGTGCAGCCGGTCGCCGCTCTCGCCCCGCTTGCCTTCCAATCCCATCACCGCGATTTCCTTAATGAACGGCGACTTCAGGTAGTGGGCTTCGATTTCTTCCGGGTAAACGTTCTTGCCGTTGCTGAGGACGATGACTTCTTTCTTGCGACCCGTGAGAAACAGATTGCCGTGCGCGTCGAAATAGCCCAGATCGCCGGTGTAGAGCCATCCTTCGCGCAGGACGGCGGCCGTCGCATCCGGACGATTCCAATAGCCTTTCATTACCATCGGACCGCGCACGACAACTTCGCCAACGGCTGGGCCATCGTCCTGAGGCTGCGGGCTGTCAATGCGCGCTTCCACGCCCTTCATGGCCGGGCCTACCGATCCAATCACAACGTTGTTTGGGTGATTGACGAAAACTGCAGCCGCCGTTTCCGTCAGGCCCAGGGCCTGCATCACATCAATGCCAAGGTCGCGGAAATCTCTGGAAACGTTCGGATCGAAGCGCGAGCCGCCGGTCACCAGATAACGCATTTTGGGACCGAGCGTGTCGTGAACTTTGCGGAAGAAAACTCGTCCTGCGTTGATGCCGACTTTGCGCAACGTGCGGTTGAGCGCAAGCAAAAGATAGAAGACATTTTGCGTGAGTGCGCCGCGCTTCTTGATTTCCTGAAAAATGCGGTCGTGGATCAGGTTGAAAAACTGCGGCACCACGGCGAACGCAGTGATATTGCGCTCACTGAGCGCCTTCATCAATTCAGTGGTGTTGAGCGTTTCCAGGTAAACGACGCGCGATCCCTTTACCAGCGGCAGCAGCAGGTTCGCCATCAGGGCCAGCACATGGAACAGCGGCAGCACGCCGAGCAACGCGTCGGTCGGGCCAAGGTCCACCCAGTTGAGTACGGCCTCTACCTCGCCAAGAAAGTTGGCGTGCGTGAGCATCACGCCCTTGGGATCGGCGGTTGTACCGGAAGTGTAGAGCAGGGAAGCGAGGTCGTCATTGCTCGACTCGACCGGCGTGAACTTGCCGGGACCGCTCTTGAAAATGGCGGGCATGTCAGCCAGCCACTGGTCTTGGATGGAGTGAGCGGTACTGCGGTCCGGGTCCATCAGGATGAGGCCAATGTGAAGTTCGCCGGCCGCGGGACGCGCCACCGGCACGTGTTTGGCATCGACGAAAACCGCCGAGGCTCCGCTGTCTTTAAGAAGCTTGGTGACCTGATCGTCGTGCAGAGCGGTATCGAGGGGGACCGCCACGCAGCCGGAGGCGATGATCCCCAGATATGCCGCAACCCAACGCGGGTGATTGTCAGCGAGGATAGCGAGGCGCGATCCGCGGGTAAAGCCGTTTTCGGTAATCCAACGGCCGACCGACTCGGCCATACGCCGCAATTCGGCGTAAGTGCAGCTTTCACTATGTTCGTGGCTCTGCAGATCGAGCGCTACGTTATCGGGCCAGCGCTTCTCGCATTCCACAAAGCGGTCATAGAACGTGGGCATAGTTCGTGGAAATCTTAACAGGAAAAGTTGTTCCGCCGCCGGGTGTCGCGGTGAGAAACTTGTGGATGGTGCGCCAAGCCCGTTCGATGCATCGAATGTGCTAGGCTTAAAGTTACTCTTGGGTGCCGTGTACCCGCTGAAGGACTTCCGCTTTGATCAACCAGCTTTTAGGCAAGGTTTTCGGGACCAAGAACGAGCGCGTCATCAAGTCGCTGATGCCGAACGTTGGGGCGATCAACGCGCTCGAACCGCAGATCGAGAAGCTCTCGGACGATGAACTGCGCGCCAAGACTGACGAGTTCCGCCAGCGCGTTCAGGAGCGGATGAGCCGCTTTGCTGCGGGCCAGCCCACAGCGAATCAGCCGGCTGAAGGCGGCAGCGCCGAGGACTCCAAAGAAGAAAACGATTTCGACCGCATCAAGCGCCAGGAAAAAGAGCAGCATGAGGCGTTGCAGGAAGTGCTGGACGAGATTCTGGTCGAGGCTTTCGCGGTGGTGCGCGAAGCCGGACGCCGCGTGCTCAACATGCGCCACTTTGATGTGCAATTGATCGGTGGTATGGTGCTGCACTCTGGCAAGATCTCCGAGATGAAGACCGGCGAAGGCAAAACGCTGGTCGCAACTCTTCCGGTTTATCTCAACGCGCTCAGCGGACTCGGGGTGCATGTGGTCACGGTCAACGATTACCTGGCCAAACGCGACTCGGAGTGGATGGGCAGGCTCTATCGTTTTCTGGGGCTGACGGTGGGCGTGATCGTCCACGATCTCGATGACGAGGAGCGCCGCGCTGCTTACGCCGCCGACGTCACCTACGGTACCAACAACGAATTCGGCTTCGACTATCTGCGCGACAACATGAAGTTCGACATTAAGGATTGCGTGCAGCGCGGACACAATTTCGCCATCGTCGACGAGGTCGACTCGATCCTGATCGACGAAGCCCGCACACCGCTGATCATTTCCGGGGCGAGTGAGGAATCGACCGACAAGTACTACAAGGTTAACCGCATCATTCCGAAGCTGGAAAAGGGTGAAGAGTTGTCGCCGCAGGAAGTGCGAGTCCTGCTCGAAGAGGGCAAGATTCCGGCGGGGAGGCGGGATGCCATCATCGACGAACTCAACCGGAGTGGCGACGATCCGCAGAGGAAAATCCTCACCGGCGATTACGTGGTTGACGAAAAGCACAGGAATATCACGGTCAGCGATGAAGGCTGGGAAAAGGTCGAAGGGTTGCTCGGGATCGGCAACATTGCCGACCCGGAGAACTGGCCGCTGAAGCATCACGTTGAGACCGCGATCAAGGCGCATGCGCTGTATCGCAAAGACGTGGAATACGTGATTAAAGATGGCGAAGTCATCATCGTCGACGAATTCACCGGACGCATGATGCCTGGACGCCGCTGGTCCGACGGTCTGCATCAGGCGATCGAGGCCAAAGAAAACGTCAAGATCGAGCGTGAGAATCAGACTCTCGCCACAATCACGTTTCAGAATTATTTCCGTATGTTCCACAAGCTCGCGGGCATGACCGGAACGGCGGAGACGGAAGCGACCGAGTTCGACAAGATCTACAAGCTTGAAGTCGTGGTGATTCCCACCAACAAGCAGATGCTGCGGATTGAGAATCCCGACATTGTCTACCGCACAGAAAAGGAAAAATATTTTGCCGCAGCCGACGAGATCTCACAGCTTGCCGAAAAAGGCCAGCCGGTGCTGGTCGGCACCACTTCCGTTGAGAAGTCCGAGCGGCTCTCCGATCTGCTGAAGAAAAAAGGCATCCGGCACGTTGTGCTCAACGCCAAGTTTCACGAGCGCGAGGCGGAAATTGTGGCGCAGGCCGGGCGCAAAGGCCAGGTCACCATTGCCACCAATATGGCGGGTCGAGGCACCGACATTCTGCTCGGCGGCAATCCCGAATTCATGGCCAAGCAGGAAATGGTAAAGAAGGGAATCGCGCAGCAACTCAAAGTGACGCAGGGCAGAATCGAGGGCCCGCAGGAAGACGGGCAGACTTCGATTTTCTATTACAACGGCAACGAATACAGCGTGCCCACCGACAAGTGGAGCGAGGCTAACAGCCGCTACAAGGTGCAGACCGACAAAGAGCATGATGACGTGGTCAGCGTGGGCGGACTGCATATTCTGGGCACCGAGCGCCACGAGTCGCGCCGCATCGACAACCAGCTTCGCGGACGCGCCGGCCGCCAGGGCGATCCCGGCTCGTCGCGATTTTATCTCGCGCTCGAAGACGATCTGATGCGCATCTTCGCCAAGGAGTGGATCTCAACGCTGCTGCAGCGGCTGGGCATGGAAGAGGGCGTTCCGATCGAATCGAAGATGATCACGCGCCGCATTGAGACTGCGCAGAAAGCGGTCGAAGGCCAGCACTTCGAGTCGCGCAAGCACCTGCTGGAGTACGACGACGTGATGAACAAGCAGCGCGAGGCCGTTTATGGCCTGCGCCGCCGTTTGCTCGAAGGCACCGAACAGAAGGATCTGATTCTCGAAGATTATGTGGCCGCGATCCTCGCCGAACAACTCGACCAGCACTGTCCTCCTAAGGCGCATGCCGATGATTGGGACATCAAAGGGCTGAAGGACGCGATCTTCACGCGCTTCGGCGTGGATTTTATCGCCGAAGGCGTGAAGCCCGATACACAGACACGCCAGGAACTGGGCGATGCGATTTTCGACAAGCTCAAGGAACGTTACGAAGCGAAAGAGAAGCTGATTGGCCCGCAGGCCATGCGCCACCACGAGCGCATGATCATGCTGAGCGTGATCGACCAGCAGTGGAAAGATCACCTGCTCAGCATGGATCACCTGAAAGAGGGAATCGGGCTGCGCGGCTACGGCCAGCACGATCCGCTGGTCGAGTACAAGAAGGAATCGTTCGAGATGTTCGAAGCGATGATGCAGCGCTTCCAGGAGGACACGGTCCGCTATCTGTATCTGATGCAGATTCTCGAGCGTCCACCGGACGCAGGCGGTGCGCCGCGGCCGCCGCAAACGCAGGATGGAGCGCCTGCGGGACCGACCGGTCCGGATGGGGGAATTCCAGCCGAGCACGGCGCGGACGGCAACGGACGCCGTCCTCCGCGGATGGTTTCCACTTCTGCCGACGAACTGGAAGAAGCCTTCATGCGACGCAAGCGCCGCGAACTCGAACAGGCGCGCATGGCCGGAGGCGGCGGCGAAGCGCAGCAGGTGCAGCAGGTCGTCCGCGGCCAGGAAAAAGTTGGGCGGAACGATCCCTGCCCTTGCGGGTCAGGGAAGAAGTATAAGAAGTGCCACGGGGCGTGACATCGGTGTTCTCTGCCGCGAAGCACTCACGCACCTTGCTCGCCACCGGAGGACTGCATAGGTCCTTCGCTTCGCTCAGGATGACAATGTTGCGTGGAACGTCATCTCTTTTGCCGCATTCTTCGTTTCCTGCTTCCACTCTGCGAACAGCGTCGCATAGTTCTTCGTAATGTAATCCGCCGGAGTCACGCCCAACTGTTTCGCCGTGGCGTCGATCCAGCGCGGCGGGCCTTCGATCTCGCAGAAATTACCGATGGGAGTTTCATCGACTACGACGTGGCCTTTGTCGTCAGCCCACTCTGCTCGAAATTTTTCATAGCGGAAAGACGGCGAATAGCCCAGCGCACGCAGAATTGCGTCTATCCGGATTCCATCAGCGATCTTGGTTTCCAGTTCAATGCGGCTACTGTGCTTGCCGCGCACTGCTCCGCTCTTGTGAGTCAGCGTCCAGAGCGATCCGTATTTCCGCAGGCGAAGCAGTTGTTGGCGTTTTCGCAGCACCAGGCCCGGCAGGTCATAGAGCGTGTTCATCTCGTGCGTCCGCCGGGTTATCAGGCGGAAACCTGCTGTCCGCAGTTGCCGTGTGAGCGCGCGCAGTTCCCGCACTCGAAACTTGATTTCTATCTCCCTGGCCATGCAAGCAGTGTATTACGGCATGGTGCGTGTTACCGTGCGGCCTTCCAATACTGATTCAGCAACGTCCAGTTATCCTGCGTCTGCTTCCAAGAGATGGTCCGAGGGTCCTGCCACCAGAAGGGGATTCCGGCATCGCTTGCCTGATCGCGCTGAAGCCGATGTGGTTTCAAGAGGCGGGCGCGGCTGAGCACCGAGTTGATACCTTTGGCGCCGTTGTGGAAGTGACACTCCACACACTCCTCGACGACAGGACGGTATTTATCTAAAGAGACGTATTGCGCGGGCGTGCCCTCGTCAGGACCGGCGGAATTGAAAATCATGAATTCCCTTTCATTGGGTCCAACTGCTCGGAGTCCGCCTGCATGGTTAGAAAACAGCAGTGGCCGGCTGAGTGCGATCTCGTAGAAGTCCTGCCCGCTCTGCGCATGTGCGTATTCATAAGAGTCGAAGCGGCCGCTGGGGGGCGGTTCTGTTGGTCCGGCAACGTCGCGGTACACCCTGATCTGGACGCTTTCGGTGATGGGCGTCGATACCAGCTTGCCCTGACTGTCAAACAGCGTCATTTGGCGGACTAACGCAAACTGCGTTCCAACCGGAAGCTGCGGGAGGTCGGGGCTAGGGGCGACATCGCTTCCGGGCGCGTAATTAGGACTGGGAACCGTTGCATTCGGAAAGTTCCAAAGAGTCTGAAGGTAGTCAAATGCTGCCTTACGTCCGTTGGGCAGCCGCATAAAGATCAGGAAACTGGAGCGCCCCGAAAAGAAGCGGAAGTGTTCCTCAGCGACAGGTTCCGGGTCATCCGGTCCCTGCAATTCGACCCATGGTCCGTGCGGATCAAATAAATCCGGGGGAAGAAATGCGCGCTCCCGATGCGCCGGATCGTACTTGGTGGGGAATTCGCCCGAGGCAACGGCCTGGTTGTAGTTGTTCGGCAGCGCTTGAATTGCCTCGGGACTTAGCGCCAGGCGGCGCATGACTTCCGCCAATCGGCTCTGTAACTCCCGCTTCTCTGTGTCAAAGTCCGGATCCCTGACATGGTCGGGCTCTCTTCCAACGGACCAGTCAAAGACGGCCCACAGATCGCGCTGCAGGAGCGCGCGCTTCAGCGGATCACGGATTAGATTCTCGGCATGGGTTTTCAGGAACTCGTCCAGAATCCGGATGGCGCGCCGGTGAGATGGTTCTGTCAGCAGGTATTGCGTGTTCAGCCACAGCGGCGGATCGAGAGCGTCGGGTACCAGCCTGGTGGACGGAACATCTTCGCGTACAAAGAAGGTTGCGTGCAGCCGGTTCCACAGATGCGCGGGATTGGGATCGTAGATGGCGACTTCTGACGCTGAATCTTGATGGTGCGCGAAAACGCCCGCCCAGACTGCTGTCGCAGCTAGAGCAAGGAGGACTACGATGGGTGCCCGTCGCATGGATGCCTCCCTGGGCAATTACGAGTACAAATGTTTTGAACCCGATATTGCGAGAAAGTTGCCTCGCTTCAAAATCAATTTCGGAATCGTCTATGAAAACGATGGTAGCTTGACCAGATCGTTCTTGGGCACGGACTCCAGATTGCCCCCGACTTTGCGCCAGGCGGTGAGTCCGCCGACGATAACAAACGTGTTGAATCCTTTTTCCCGCAGTAAGTGCGCCACCCGGGCGCTCGTGGCTTCGCGTGCTCAAGTACAGTAGAGATAAATGTCCTTGTCTTTGGGAAGAGTCTTGATCTCTTCATCAAGATTGTTGGGTTCAATGCGGATCGACCCGAAAATGCGCTCGGCGCCAATGTCGTAGTAACCGTGGCTGCGCACGTCAACGATCTGTACCCGGGTAGAATCGTCGGAAGCCAGGCGAGCCTCAAGTTCCTGCGCCTGCACTCGCGGCACGACGTCATATTGGCGGTACTTGCGGAACTGCATGACGCGATAAGTAGCGTAAATTACGAGCGCGACGACGACCAGCACTTGCAGGACCTGGCTGACGGTGTGAAAGTTCTTGAGCGTGGCCGCCAGGACATCGCGGGAGAGATACCCGATGCTGAGATAAGTGATGACGTACAGCAGCGATCCCACGAAGTCCAGGCTCAGAAATTGGTTGAAGCGCATCTTCATACTGCCCGATAGCGGTGCGGCCATGGTGTTGATGCCTGGCACAAACTTGGCGATCACCAAGGTCATCTTGCCGCGCTTGTAGAACGATTCAGCGGAACGCAGAATACAGGTCTCAGGATTCATCGACAGCCGGCAGAGGAAGGCCAGCAAAGCCCAACCAGTGTAACGCCCCAGCCAATACTGGATTGCATCGCCGAGCAGAAGCGCAAAAATGGCGGTGAGCAGAACGGGAACTCCCAGAAGTGTATGCGCGGCCACCGCTGCGCCCGCGACTACCAGCGCGATCGAAGCAGGGAAGGGAAACCCCAGAGACTCAGCCAGTAATATGCCGAAAACCAAGGCGTAGCCGTGCCGGGCCATCATGGGAAGCAGTTCATTCATAGCAGGAAACAAGATCAATTAGATTAGTACAAAACGCGAAAGGGTTCAGGATAAACAAAGGCGGACGGATTTGGTGGAGTCGCGCTACTTTTCCCGCGACACCACAAATTCCGGAGCCCACAGCAGCGCGCGTTTGATCTCGGAGTCAGGAAAGGTGCAAATCGCTTTGCTGGCCGACTCGGCGTAGTGGACGGCGCGGGCAGTGGCGGCTTCCAAAGATCCGTAACGTTGCAGGATCTCCAGAATTCTTGCGTGAGTCACGCCATTAAAAGCCTGCTCATGCAGAACCTTTTCGATATCGCCGCGTTCGGCGGCGGTGCAATGCTCAAGGGCGTGGATCACGGACATCGTCACCTTACCTTCGCGCAAATCGCTGGCCACGGGCTTGCCCAGGACATCTTCCGAAGCGGTGAGATCGAGAACGTCGTCGACAATCTGAAATGCCATGCCCAGGTCACGGCCATAGCGGCCGAGTGCTGCTTCTTGCTCGGGCGTGGCGCCGCCTAGAATCGCTCCCAGCCGCATGCAAACCGAAAACAGGCAGGCTGTCTTGCGGAAGATGAGATCGAAATGCTCATCCAGGGTGATGAGCTTGCCGAGTTTCTCCATCTGCAGGAGTTCGCCTTCAACCATCTGCTGGGTCAACTCGATGAGCGTGTCGAGAATGCGGAAATTGCGCTCCTGCACGGCGATTTTGAAGGCCTGCATATAGAGCCAGTCGCCCGCCAGCACGCACTTGGAGTTTCCCCACTGCGTATTGGCTGCGGGACGGCCGCGGCGCGTCTTGGCCTCATCGATGATGTCGTCGTGTACCAGGGTCGCGGTATGAATGATCTCGACCACCGCACCCAGGCTGACTGCGCCTCTTCCCCTGTAGTCCAGTAGCCTGGCGGAAAGCAGCAACAGCGCAGGACGAATCCGCTTGCCCCCGCCGGCGCGCAGGTATTCGCCGATCTCGGTGATGGCGGCAACGCGCGAAACCGTATCCCGCCCAAACTGTTCTTCCAGTTGGACGAGATCCTCCCGCAGCATATCGAAGATCTCTTTCCCGTTAATGGTGGTGGTTGCGCCCAAGCCGGCCTTTCAGAGAACGAAGCCCCTTACTACGATTGAGTCATTGGGAAATTTGGTAATTGATTAATTGGAAATCCGCATCCTTTCAAATTACTCAATTACTCAATTACTGAATTCCACAATTACTCAAATCCCCAATTACTCAATGCCCTCAGTTCGTTCTGTAATTCGTAAACTGCAAATCAATTCCAAAATCGTGCTGCTTCAGCAAGGCGATTACGTCTTGTAGTGTGTCGCGGTCTTTGCTGCTGATTCGCACCAGGTCTCCTTGAATCGAAGCCTGGGCTTTTTTCTTGGAGTCTTTCACCAGCTTTACAAGCTCTCGCGCCTTCTCGATGGCGATGCCCTGCTGCATGGTGACGCGCCGCTTGGCCGTGCCGCCGGCAGCGGGCTCGACGGCTCCGTAGGTCAGCGCCTTGAGCGAGACCCCACGCTTCACCAGCTTCTGCTGCAGGACATCGTTGACGGCCTTGAGTTTGTACTCATCGGCGGAGTGCAGCACGATCGCATCCTTTTCCAGTTCGATGTTCGACTTCGAGTCTTTCAGGTCGAAGCGGGTATGGATCTCTTTGAGCGCCTGCTGAATGGCGTTGGAGACCTCCTGCAGGTCAACCTTGCTGACCACATCGAAACTGTTGTCGGGCATATTTCGATTCTTTCTGAAACAATGGAATCTTAACCTGAGGTTAACAGAACTTCAGCCTGAGTGTGCAGGAACTTTGCTTTCATCCGTTTCAGAGATTTTGAAAAAATTGTAGAAATTGGCGGCAGTCCTCTCGCCAATCTCTTCCGCCGAGGTATTTCGCAGTTCGCCGATCCGGCGAGCGGTTTCGATCACATAGGCCGGTTCGTTGCGCTTGCCGCGATGCGGGACAGGCGCCAGATACGGGCAGTCGGTCTCAATCAACATGCGGTCAAGGGGAACTTCAAGAGCGGCATCGCGAATCTGCTGGGCCTTGGGGAAGGTCACGTTTCCGGCGAAAGAAATCAGGAAGCCAAGGTCGAGCCCGCGTTTCGCCTGCGCCCAGGTTCCGGTGAAGCAGTGCAGGATGCCGCCGATTCCTTTCGGCGCCCACTGCTGTTGAATCATTGTGAGGCAGTCTTCCCAGGCGTTGTCGCTGTTGTCGGAAGGCCGGCAGTGAATCACAATGGGCAGCTTGGCAGCGGCGGCAAGCTCCATTTGCCGCGCAAAAACTTGCTTCTGTATGTCCCGCGGCGAGTGGTCGTAGTGATAGTCGAGGCCGATTTCTCCCCAGGCGATGACCTTGGGATGCCGTGCCAGGCGCTCCATCTCGGCATAAGCCGCGTCGTCGGCCAGCCGCGCTTCGTGCGGATGAATGCCGACGGTCGCGTATATGAACGGGTACTGCTCGGCGAGGCGAACTCCGGCACCGAGGAGCGGCGGACCATCGCCGTTTCCGATTGCGACGATGGCCTGAAGACTGGCATCACGAGCGCGCGCTATAACCTGTTCGCGATCGGAGGCAAAGTGTTTGCCATCGAGATGGGCATGAGAATCGACGAACATGGTCGTTGGTCGCTGGTCGTTAGTCGTTCGCCTCGGATCGGTTGACGTTCTTGCCAGGAACCAACGACAAACGGGTAACGACGATCTATTTCAGCCTTGCTCCTACGGGCACGTCTTCCAAAAAGCTGGCCAGCACTGGTTTCCCGCCTTCGAGCGATGCGGCGACGATCATGCCGTTCGATTCCAGGCCGCGCATTTTGCGCGGAGCAAGATTGGCGACGATGACAACTTTCCGCCCGACCAGGGTCTCCGGCGCATACGCTTCCGCGATGCCCGCCAGCACCTGCCGCACTTCGCTGCCGAGGTCGACTTCCAGGCGGAGAAGCTTGTCGGATTTCGGCACGCGCTCCGCTACTTTGACCAGGCCCACGCGCAGATCGACCTTGGCAAAGTCGTCAATCGTGATCTTGGCCGCTTCGGAAACCGCGGCCGGTGCGGATGCAGCAGCCGTTGCCGGCGGAGCAGTTGATGCGGGTTGCCCTTCTGCAGGAGGTAATTCTGCGACCGGGCCACGTTGCTGTTCTTCCATCTGATGCATCCTTTCAATGGCGCTCTTGTCGGCACGCGGAAAAACCGGGCTGACATCGCCGAGCCGGGTGCCGAACGGCAACTGTCCCCAGGCAAGCTCCGAAAGCGCCAGTTTCTTGATGTCGCCGAGTCCCATCTGCGTCCAGATTTTTGCCGCCGAGTCCGGAATCACCGGATACGCCAGCGCCGTTGCGATGCGAAGCGCTTCGGCCGATGTGTATAGCACGGTTGCCAGGCGCGCCCGGCTGTCGTTGTCCTGTTTTTCGCCCAGCGACCAGGGTTCGTTTTCGACAATGTATTTGTCGACCGCCGCGACCAGGCCCCAGGCAGTCTCCAGCGCGCGAGAAAACTGGAATTGATCGAACAGCACCCCAAATTCGCCGATCGTCTTGCGTGCGATTGCGGCAATCGCTTCCTCTGCCGCGGTCGCCGAGGCATGCGAGGGATACGGCACTTCGCCCTTGAAGTAGCGGTGAATCATGGTCAACGTGCGGCTGGCCAGATTTCCCAGACCATTGGCCAGGTCGGCATTGTAACGCTGCACGAGCGCGTCGAAAGAGAACGATCCGTCTTGTCCGAACACAACTTCGCGCAGCAGGAAATAGCGCAGTGCGTCGGCGCCGAGGACGTCGAGAATGGTTTCCGTGCGCACGATGTTGCCGCGCGACTTCGACATCTTGCTCTCTTCAAACAGCAGCCAGCCGTGCGCGACGATCGTTTTCGGTAAAGGCAGCCCCGCCGCCAGCAGAAATGCGGGCCAGTAGACACAATGGAAACGCACGATCTCTTTGCCGATCATGTGCACATCGGCTGGCCAGTATTTCTTGAAGGCTTCCTGCGCACCCGCGTGCGACGATCCGAATCCGATCGCAGTGACGTAGTTGGCCAGCGCGTCGAACCACACATAGATCACGTGCTTGGGATCGTCTGGAACGGGAATGCCCCAGGAAAATGTTGAGCGACTGATGGAGATGTCGCGCAGCCCGGAGCGCACGAATGAGATCACCTCGTTACACCGCGCTTCCGGGCGAACGAAGTCGGGATTGGAATAAAGCTCCAGCAGCTTGTCTTGGAAAGCGGAAATCCTAAAAAAATAATTCTCCTCATGAACCGTCTCGGTGATTCGCCCGCAGGTTGGGCAGGGGTCGCCGGGCTGCGCTCCATCCACATAGAGTTCGTCGGAAATACAGTACTGGCCGGTGTAAGTACCTTTGTAGATGAAGCCGTTGTCACGAATGCGCCGGAACAGTTCCTGCACGCGCTTGGTGTGGCGCTCTTCGGTGGTGCGGATGAAGTCGTCGTTGGAAATGCCCATCCGCTTCCAAAGATTGCGAAACTCGGCGGAGATTTCGTCGGCATACTGCAGCGGAGTTTTGCCGGCCGCCTGCGCGGCACGCTCGATTTTCTGGCCGTGCTCGTCGGTGCCGGTGAGAAAGAATGTGTCCGCGCCGAGCATGCGCTGTCTGCGGGCAATCGTGTCGCACGCGATGGTGGTGTAGGCGTGGCCAATGTGCGGCCGCGCGTTGACATAGTAGATCGGGGTTGTGATGTAGAACTTCCGCGTCATAAGTCGGTCTTAAATACAGGTCTCAAATACGATGTGCACTAGATCTCTTCGGTGAGCCCGTTTGTTCTCAGTGGCTAACGCATTTCGGGTAACACGTAGGCTCTCGCGGCTTCCTGCATCACCGTCTTCAGGGGCACATGATGCTCCGCCGCAATGCGCCGGCAATCTTCGTACTCCGGCGCGTAATTTGTGATGGTCCCATTCATGCTGGCAATCTTTATGCGCACTTCGCCCCATGGCGTTTGCACCGGTTCCCAGCGGCGCGCAAGGGTGCGGCGAACTTCGTCGCGGCGCCGGACGCCAAGCGTCGTGGTCTCGGCGAAGATGATCTGCGTAAGGCGGTCAGCATCTTCCATCTTGCACAGGACGGTCAGCAGCGTGCCGGGACGGTTCTTCTTCATCTGCACGGGCATGCCGAAAACGTCGAGCGCGCCTGCTTCCAGCAGCCGGTCCATCACGTAGCCGAACACCTGCGGACTGAGATCGTCGAGATGCGCTTCGAGTACGGCAATGGTCTCCGTATTCGTTTTGGCGGCCGTCTTGGCGCTTAAGGCCGTCACCATTTCGCCGATCACGATGCGCACAACGTTGGGATGCCCGGGCAGATCGCGCGATCCCGCTCCATACGCCGACTTCTCGATGGTCATGTGGGGAAATGCGGAAAAACGCGCGGCCAACGTTCTGACGATGGCTGCGCCGGTCGGCGTTACCAATTCCGCCTGCACGCCCGAGGAATAGACGGGCGCATCTTTCAACAATTCGACCGTTGCGGGAGCGGGAACGGGAAACGTTCCATGGGCGCACTTTACCGTTCCGCCGCCCACGTTCAGGGGAGAGCAAACGATTTCATCGACGGCCAGGGCCTCGACGCCGACTGCAGCACACACGATGTCGACGATCGCGTCGATGGCGCCGACTTCGTGAAAGTGAACGTCCTCTATCGAAACGTTGTGAATCTTGGTCTCTGCCACACCCAGCGCCTCGAAGATGGCGATCGTTTTTGCCTTGGCTGATTCAGAAATCGCGGCCGCTGAAATGATCTTCCTGATTTCAGTCAGCCCGCGATGGGAATGCGCATGATCATGGGGCGCGGGCACCCCCGCCCGCGCGGGTTCGGCAGAGCCTTCGTGGTCCACGAGATGTCGGTGATCGTGATCATGATGATGCTGTGGCGCAAGGGCAGCGTGCGCGGGCACCGACGCCACATTCGCATTTTCCTTCGCCCAGTATTCTTCGCGCGGCAGATTTTTTTCGCCTTTGACGATTACGTCGACCTTAGTTGCGGAAATGCCACTGCGCACTACTTTCGAAACTTCGAGTGTTGCCTCTATGCCCAGGGCGCGAACCGTATCTCGCAACAAATCCGGCGACACGCCGGCGTCGACCAAAGCGCCGAGAAACATATCGCCGCTGATGCCGGAAAAGCACTCGAGATAGGCAATGCGCATAGCAAAATCGCCGCTGGCAGGTGGTCGTTCGTCATTTTGCCGTTAGCGTCCGCCAGACAGCGGACAGTCAGGCCCACGACCTGGCGTTCGCAACCAACGATTAACGACCAACGACGGAACTTTCATCATAGGGAACCGTTTGGGCTTGCGTCAAACACGCCGCGCCGCGCGACTCTGATAAAATCACAGCTTCTTTAACGGCTTCGAGGACCTCTTTGTATCAATTTCTGGAACATCGTCTTGCCCAGCGCGTGCTGGAGTGTCTCCAGCAGCTGCATCCCGGGGTTGCGCTCCCGCCCGTTGTGGTCGAGCAGCCGCCGAGAGTCGAACTGGGCGACTTTGCCATTCCGATTTTTCCCTTCGCCAAGCCGCTACGCTCGGCCCCCTTGAAAATTGCAGAGGCGATTCGCGCGGCGATGGGGAAGGTCGAAGGGATTGCTGAAGTTCAGGTCGCGCCCCCGGGATACCTGAACGTCCGCATCGACCGCGGATTCATGTCGGCTGCGCTCTTTGTCGATCAGAAGCCTGCTTTGGAGATTCCTCCCGGCAAGATTCTGGTCGAGCACTCCAGCATCAATCCCAACAAAGCCGCGCACATCGGACACCTGCGTAACGCGATTCTCGGCGATACGTTCGTGCGCCTGCTGCGCTACGCGGGCAGGGAAGTCGACATTCAAAACTACATCGACAACACCGGCGTGCAGGTGGCCGACGTGGTGGTCGGATTTACACATCTGGAAAAGAAGTCGCGTTCCGAAATCGAGGCACTCACCCGCCAGCCGCGTTTCGACTACTACTGCTGGGATCTCTATGCTCGCGTGGGGCAGTGGTATGAGCAGGACAAAGAAAATCGGCAGGCCCGGCTGCAAACACTGCATGCCATCGAAGAAGGCGCCAGCGAGATTGCCGCAATGGCCGATCTAATTTCAACGGCCGTGTTGCGCCGGCACCTCGAAACTATGGACCGACTCGATATTGAATACGATTTTCTTCCCCGCGAGAGCGAGATTCTGCATCTGCATTTCTGGGATGCTGCGTTTTCCAAGTTGAAAGAGAGCGGGGTGCTGATCTTCGAAAATGAAGGCAAGAACAAAGGATGCTGGGTGATGCGGCGAGCAGGGACAGGAGAAGCCGTCACCACCGAGGGCGGGGTGGACACAGAGGACACAGACGCAGAGGACGACAAGATCACCGAAGAAGACCAGAAAGTGATCGTTCGCTCCAACGGGACCGTTGGCTACGTGGGCAAAGATATCGCCTATCACATGTGGAAGTTCGGACTGCTGGGCCGCGATTTCGGTTATCGCAAGTTCTATCGTTATCCGAATCAGCACGACTGCTGGATCTCGGCCTCCGAAGGTGTAGAAGATCATCCTCACTTCGGCGGCGTGGCCGAAAACTACAACGTCATCGACGTACGACAGTCGGAAGCGCAAAACACAGTTAAGGAAGCCCTGCGCGATCTGGGCCACCAAGAAGCTGCCGACCATTTCACGCATTTCTCCTACGGAATGGTCGTGCTGACTCCGCGCTGCGCGGCCGAGCTCGGCTACAACCTGAGCGAAGAAGACAAGGCGCGATCCTTCATCGGGATCAGCGGGCGCAAGGGATTTGGCGTGAAAGCCGACGACCTGCTCAACCAGCTCATCGCTTCCGCGAGGAAAGAAGTCGATTCGCGGCATCCGCAGCTCACCGATTCCGAGCGCCTGAGCATCGCGACACAGATCGCAATTGGAGCGGTGCGCTATTTCATGCTGAAGTACACCAAACAGTCGGTGATCGCGTTCGACTTCAAGGAGGCGCTGAGTTTCGAAGGAGAGACCGGCCCCTACGCGCAATATGCGGTGGTGCGGGCGAGCAGCATTTTCCGCAAGGCTGGACTCGATGCCGACGAGTTCTGTAAAACAGTCGCGCTTTCCCCTGCAGACGCTACACAGTATCTCAACGGCGAAGGCGCAAATGCAATTTGGGAGCTGTGCCTGGCGGCCTCTAAAACGTCATCTGTCATTGCGCAGTGCATTGCCACCACCGAGCCGGCTTATCTGACCAAGCATGTTTTTCAGTTGGCTCAGCTATTCAACGCTTTCTACCATAGCAATCCGATTCTGACTGAGCCGGACGAGCAGCGAAAGCGCTTTCTGCTGGCGACTGTTGCCGTGCTCCGTCGCGAGCTCATGCGCTCCCTGGTTGTTATGGGTATCACGGTGCCGCCGGTTATGTAGCCGCGCATCGGCCGCATCATTCTCCATTTGCAGGAGAGAACGATGGACTTTACCAATCGCCCCACTACCTTTTCTCTCACACTGATTCTTCTTTCGAGCTTAGCCCTGTCCGCCTTCGTGGAAGCGCAGAACGCTGAACCACCGGCGCCCCCGCCGGGGACGCGCCGCCCGCGCATCGGCTTGGCCCTCAGCGGCGGAGGCGCGCTCGGCCTGGTCGAGATCGGCGTTCTGCAGTGGCTCGAAGAGAATCACATCCCGGTAGACCGCGTCGCGGGGACCAGCATGGGCAGCATTGTGGGCGCGATGTACGCCACGGGCAAGTCGCCGGCAGAACTCAAGGAGTTCGCGGAAAAGATCGATTGGGATCAGGCTCTTCTGCCGGAGCCGGAATACCAGGATCTTTCGTATCGTCGCAAACAGGATCGCCGCGAATTCCTGGTTGACGCCGATCTGGGCCTGAAGCATGGCTTGAATGGGCCGAACGGCTTCAATCCAGGGCTGGGGGTGGAGTTGCTGCTGGATCGCATGTCATTTCCCGAATCTACTGTGATCAGTTTCGACGATCTTCCCATTCCTTTTCGTTGTGTAGCCACCGACATGCAGTCTGGGGAAGCCGTGGTTCTGTCCCGCGGCCCGCTGGCGCACGCGGTGCGCGCCTCCATGGCCATTCCTGGGGTTTTTACGCCGGTGGAAATCGACGGCCGCATTCTGGCCGACGGCGGCATGGTGCAGAACATTCCCGTCGAAACCGTGCGCGGCATGAACGCCGATGTAGTCATCGCCGTCGAACTGCGCAAGGCCCCGGAAAAACGAGAGGACCTCGACACGCTGGGGGGAGTGTTGGGGCGGGCGATCAGCGTCATGATCGCGCAAAATGAGCACCGCTCGCTGGCTTTGGCCGACGCCAAAGTGAGTGTCGATGTGGCGGGTTTCTGGTCTGAGGATTACAGCCGCGTGGACCAACTCATTCAGCGCGGATACCAAAGTGCGGCCGGCAATGCGGGAGAACTTCGGCGCTTTGCGATTGAAGATCCGATGGAGTGGCAGAAGTATTTGGATGCGCGGGCCGCGCGGAAGCGGGCTCCGATTCAGCAAATCGTCGCCGTGCAAGTGAGCGGCGCGGACAGAGATACTGACCAGCGGATCGAGCACCGCTTGCGCAAGCTGACTCGCGGACCGCTGGATTTGCCGCAACTCGAAACCCAGTTGACGCACATTGCCGGTGAAGGCGAATTCGATCGGCTGGGCTACGAAGGCTTTCTGCAAAACGGAGTTCCCGCGTTGCGCGTGACCACGCACGAGAAAACCTATGGCCCGCCCTTTGTCGATCTGGCAGTGAATCTTGAGGGCTCGGGCGTCGCGGCTTTCGACGTTTCCGCCGGCGCGCGGGTCACCTTTATGGACGTAGCCCATCATGGCGGCGAATGGCGCAACGACCTTTTATTCGGCTCCAACGACCTGGCGGCCAGCGAATTCTACCAACCTCTGGGCGGGTCGCCATTCTTTGCTGCTCCTTACGTGTTTGCCTCGAAGTTCGCGCGCAATTCCTTCAATGGCCTGACCCGCGTCGCCGTCTTCGGGGATGAGCGGGCCGGAGGAGGTTTCGATCTGGGCTACAACTCCGGCCGCCGCAGCGAGTTCCGCATTGGCTACGAATTGTTTGACGCCAAACTGGATCCCCTCGTGGGAGCGACCGGCCTGCCCACGATTTCAGGCAGTACGGGCGAGTTTCGCGCGCGCTACGTGTGGGACGGCCAGGACAGCCCTGCCGTCCCGAGTTCGGGGACGCGCGTGATTGCGACGCTTTCGCGCGCGCTGCAAAGCCCGGGAGCGCTGCATGCGGTCGATCAGTTGGATGTGCAGACGTCGAACTTCATTCCTGTGGGAGGGAAGACGTCGCTCGTCCTGAACGTCTCTGGCGGCACCACCTTCACCGGCGCAGCCGGACCATTTCAGGTGTTCGCGCTGGGCGGGCTGTTTCGGTTGGGAGCGTATCTTCCGCAGGAGTTCCTCGGCAATCACTATGCCTACAGCTCGCTGGGCTTTCGTCGCGAACTGTATCGTTTGCCGGAGTTCGTCGGCAACAAAGTTTACTGGAGCGGATGGTACGAAGCCGGAACGGCGTTCGGCAATTCCGCACGCAGCTACGGTCCCTTGGTCGTTCGCGGTTCGTTCAACCTGGGAGTGATCGCCGATACCATTGTTGGGCCGATCACGGTTGCAGGCAGTGTCAGTCCTACTGGACAAAGCCGGGTGAATTTCTCGGTGGGCCGATTGTTCTAGCTTTTCCCAGGCTTAAGCTCGGTTCTAGTCGCGGTCGAGCGAGGCCATATCAATCACGAAACGATAGCGCACGTCGCTTTTCAAGACCCGCTCGTACGCTTCATTGACGCGTTGAATCGGAACCAGTTCAATGTCGCACACGATCTGATGTTTAGCGCAGAAGTCCAGCATTTCCTGAGTCTCGCGAATTCCGCCGATCTGCGAACCCGCCAGGCTCCGCCGGCGGCTGGTCAGAGAAAAGGCGCCGATCGGGATGTCTTTTTCCGGCAGTCCGACTAACACCATGGTTCCATCAATAGCCAGCAGATTCAGATAAGAATTCCAATCGGTCAGCGCGGAAACCGTGTTCAAGACCAGATCGAACGAGCCCTCCAGCCTGGTAAGAGTGTCCGGTTCGGAAGTGGCATAGAAGTGGTCCGCGCCCAACCGCGCTGCGTCCTGCTCCTTCCTGCGCGTCTGGCTGAAGACCGTGACTTCCGCGCCGAGCGCGTGCCCCAGCTTCACGCCCATGTGCCCGAGTCCGCCAAGACCCACAATCGCGACTTTCTTTCCGGGTCCGGCTTGCCAGTGCCGTAAAGGCGAGTAGAGGGTGATGCCTGCGCACAACAACGGCGCGCAGCCTTCCAATGGCAGGTTGCCGGGCATTCGCAGCACATAGTTTTCATCTACAACAATCCGGTTTGCATAGCCGCCGTAAGTGGGCGCGCCTTCTTTATCGCGCGCGTTGTAGGTCCATACCGTCAGCACGGTGCAATATTGCTCCAAGCCTGCATGGCACGCCGCGCAGGTGCGGCAGGAATCTACGAAGCAGCCGACTCCAACCTTGTCGCCCACCTTATATTTCGTCACCCGATCGCCAACCGCAGAAACCACACCGCCAATTTCGTGCCCTGGCACCATCGGGAAAATGACTTCCTCCTGATAGTCGCTCCATTCGTTGCGTGCCTGATGAATGTCGGAGTGGCAAATTCCGCAATACTTAATGTCGATGACCACATCGTGATCGCGCGGCTCCCGCCGTTCGATAGAAAATGGCGCCAGCGCGGCTCCAGCGTTCTTTGCAGCGTATGCCTTACACGTGCTCATGAAGTTCACCTTTCAGAAAAAATTGAAAAGACCCGATGTTTCTTCAGTCTATCTCGGATTGGTATACTTCGCGGTCAGGTCGCAAGATCATCGGTTTGAAAGGAAGCCCGTGCGCATCTTGAAACAGCATGCTTTCGTTTTGATTCTTTGTATGGTCCCGGCGGCCGCGCAGCAGGATCCCGCGGCCCAGACTGCCCAGCCGGTATTCAAGATTGAGGAAGTCATGATTCCGGTGCGCGACGGCGTGCGTTTGCAGACCGCGATTCTAACCCCGGCGAATCAACGGGGGCCGCTGCCGATTTTGTTCCAACGCACGCCCTATGGCGTTCCGGAGAAAGCGCCCGAGCACATGCCTGCCGCCTGGAAAGAACTCTCGGAAGATGGTTACATCTTTGTGATCCAGAATCTGCGCGGACGCTTCAAATCCGAAGGCGAGTTTCACCTGTCGTCGTGGGTTGACCTGAACGATCCCAAGGCCACCAACGAAACCACCGACGCGTATGACTCGATTGAATGGCTGGTGAAGAATGTGCCGAACAACAATGGCAAAGTTGGCATGTATGGCGTCTCCTATCCCGGCATGACCACCGGAATGGCAATGCTGAAGCCGCATCCCGCGCTCAAAGCCATCAGCGAGCAGGCCGCGCCCGTCGATCAATGGATGAACGATGACATGCACCGCTTCGGCGCGCTGCGCGAAAGCTATGCCGTCGAGTATTCCGTGCTGGAGCAGGCAGACAAAAACAAGAACACGAACTTCGATTTCGATATCTACGACACATATCAGTGGTATCTCGATCTCGGTCCGCTGTCGAACGTCAATTCCAAATATCTGCACGGATCGATTCCGTTCTGGAATTCGATCGAGGAGCATCCCGACTACGACGCATTCTGGAAAAAGGAAGCGTGGGTTCGCCAGCTTCACGCTTCCACTGTGCCCAACCTGAACGTGGCAGGATTCTGGGATCAGGAAGATCCCTGGGGACCGTGGCAGATTTTTCGTCACGCCGCGGAGAACGATCCACAGCACACGGATTTCATGGTGGCCGGTCCGTGGTATCACGGCGAATGGCAATCGGCGAAGGGCGACAGCATCGGACTGATCCCCTTCGGGGGGCACGAGACTGCGCGTGAATTTCGCGAGACGATCGAAGCCCCATTCTTCCGCTACTATCTGCATGGGAAAGGTGAAAAGGCTGCATGGCAGGCCAGCATGTTTCAGAGCGGATCGAACACCTGGCATACGTATGCCGCGTGGCCGCCAAAGGAAGCGAAAGCCACAAATTTATATTTGCATGCCGACGGAACGCTCTCCTTCACCGCGCCCGCCAAAGAAGACAAGGCGTATCGCGAGTACGTCTCCGATCCCGCGAACCCCGTGCCCTACCGCCAGCGTCCGGTATCGCCGACTTATCCGGGCGGCGATTGGCGTACCTGGGAAGTTGCCGACCAGCGTTTCGTGGACCACCGCCCCGACGTGCTGTCGTTCGTGAGTGCGCCGCTCGATCACGATCTGGTAATCACAGGAGCAATCGCTGCCGATCTTTTCGCCTCCACTTCGGGCACGGACAGCGATTTTGTGGTGAAGTTGATCGACGTGTATCCCGACAATGCGCAGAAAAATGCCTGGGATCCGGATGCAGGACCGAAGCCCGAACAATTCGCGCAATCGCTGAACGGATACGAACTTCCCATTGCCATGGAGGTGCGCCGCGGGCGATATCTGGTCAGTAACGACGCGCCGCAAGCGCTCACGCCGAATAAACCTACGAAATGGAATGTCCCGTTGCGCGATCACGACCACGTGTTTCTGCAAGGGCATCGCATCATGGTGCAGATTCAATCCACGTGGTTTCCCGTGATCGACCGCAATCCGCAGAAATTCGTACGCAGCATTTATAAGGCGACCGCCTCCGATTTTGTTTCCGCGACCCAGCGGGTTTACTGCGCGGGCGACCTGCCGTCCCATGTCGTGCTGCCGGTGATGCCGTAGCACGATCTACTGTGCTCCAAGAAAAGCATTTGTCATCCTGAGCGAAGCGAAGGACCTATGCAAGTGGCTTGCAGTCAAGGCGCTGCCGGCAAGTTACATAGATCCTTCGCTTCGCTCAGGATGACAAGCGCAAGTTCACACTACATCACTGGACAGCTCTAACTCCCGCCCTGCGCCCCGTGCTGGCTCAGCCACGATGCCAATTGCGGTTGCTGCTGCGTCTTCAGATCGACGCAGTTGTTGATGCGTTCAATCGACTGCTTGTAGGTGCGTTCCGCCGCCTCGACCTTGTGGGCGGAAAAGAACTCCGTCACCTGATCGCGCAGGGTTGCGTCACAGAATACGCTGGTGGTTCCAACGACCTGCGCGCTGGCAAACGGGCCGCCGGCTTTCTCCATATCCGGCCAATGCTGGCGAATGAAGTCCCACGCTACTTGCTGGCCATCGGGATTCGCCAGCACACTCGTGACCACGCCCAGAGCATCCTGCGAGCGCACATCGCCGGAGATGGCAAACTCCAGCGTGCGTTCCAGCAGTTTCTGATCCGTGAACTGCGGCAGGGTATACAGATAGCCGTAATACTCCTCCTGCGACTTGGTATTCTTCAATGCCCCCATCACCTTGTCGTAGAAGTCCACGCCACCGTTCAGCGCGGCCAGGCCCAGCGCACCGCCCGCGAGTTCATGATCGACTGACGAAGGATCTGCAATGGCCTGATCGGCGAGCTTCCTTGCCGCCGCCAGAACCTCCGGATCGCGCGCGTCGTATCCGAGTTCGCCAAACAGCCGTCCCCGCAGAGCGCGCTGCTCGTCGCTTTCGCCTGGCTTGGGCTCCCATCCCACGTCTTTTAGCGCCGGGGCAAAGTACTGGCGAACCCACGCGCGATACGCATCGCGATCGCTGTCGTTAACCAGATATTGTCCGATGTAGTTCATGTGGCCCATCACGGGGTCGAGCACAGCGCGATTCCGGTCAGGCTGCAAGCCTTGCGCGAAGGCCAGGTAGTCGCCAACCGGTTCGCGATTTACACGCACGCCCGCCCAAATATCGTCCGTCAGGCTGATGCGTTCCCCCGGAGTCAGCTTGGTCTCGGCATCTTTGGCCAGGGCTCGCACGGTTCCAGCATCGTACCCGGAGCGATAGTAGCCATGGGCTCCGGCGTTGGCCAATACCCAGGTCGAGCAACCTGGCAAAGTGAAGGTTTCTTCCCGCTGGGTAAGCACTTCGCATTTGGTCGCGCCCGCCGATCCCTTCATGCAGAACGGAATCTGCCAGAGCTGATCGTTCGGTTTTTCGAACTCGATGCGATCGGAGTAGTACCGCTTCTGCGCCAGCGTCACGCTGGTGGAATTGCCCGAGCACTGCGCTTTTACGTTGAGGATGGGCGCGCCCGGCTGGTTTACCCATGTCGGCATGATTTTGTCGACCGGCTTCTTTGAGGTTTTGGCTTGTGCATCCCAGAAGTCTACTGCCGTCGCGTTGGCATACTGATGCTGTTTCAGATATGCGTTGACACCGGCCCGGAATGCGTCTTCGCCCAGATACGATTCCAGCATGCGCAGCACCGCCGCAGTTTTGCCGTAGGCGATTCCGTCGAACAGTTCCTGAATCTGCGCTGGAGTCTCTGCCGCCTGGTGAATGGGCCGCGTATTGGCCAGCGAGTCTCCGCTGAGGCTCCCGCTGGTGCCGCTGACGTCATCCAGGTCGAAGTTCCATTCCGGGCGCCACGCTTCGATCGGCTTGCTCGACATCCAGGTGGCGAAGCCCTCATTCAGCCAGATGTCGTCCCACCACTTCATGGTCACCAGATCGCCGAACCACTGGTGCGCCATTTCATGCGCGATCACGCTGGCAACGGTTTTCTTCAAGCCAACCGATCCTTGCTTCTCGTCAACCTGCAGCAGGACTTCGCGGAAAGTGATGCAGGCGGTGTTTTCCATCGCTCCGGCGGAGAAGTCGGGCAGCCCGATCAAATCCAGTTTGCCATAGGGATACTTGATCGCAAAGTATTTGTCGTAGTAGGCGAGCACGTGCTGCGCGGTTTCCAACGCAAACTTGCCCGTGTCTTTCTTTCCCGTTGTAGCCCAGACGCGAATCGGAATGCCGTCCTGCTCGCCTTCAATGTATTCGAAGTTGCCGATCACTAGAGCCGCGAGATAGGAAGACATCTTTACGGTCGTCGCAAACTTTACGGTGTGCTTTTCCCCTGGGCCCGGCGTGTCGGACAGGACTTTCTGGTTCGAAATTGCCGCCATGCCTTTGTCGGCTACCGCCGTGATGTCGAACGTGGCCTTGTAGTCGGGCTCGTCAAACGATGGGTATGCCCGGCGCGCGTCGGTCGCTTCAAATTGCGTGGCCGCGTACTTGCGTCCCTGATCGTCTTTGCCCAGGTACAGGCCGCGCATTTCGCTGTTCAGAATGCCGGAGTACGTGACGTGCAGGGTCGCCGGTCCAGCCGCCAGCGGTTTCTCCACCGCCAGGACGACCATTTCCTTTTCCTTATCCGGAGTGACCTTCGCCGTTTGCGTAGCGCCGCCGGCGGTGATGCTGACCTCATGGAACGTGATGTCGGCCGCATTCAACGTGATCTCTGAGGTGGGTTTCAGAAGATGCAACGTGATAGTTTCGTCGCCTTCGAACGTGGCTGCTTCCAGGTTGGGCGTGAAGGTCAGCTTGTAGTTGTCGGGTCGGGCAACTTCCGGAAGGCGTTGTGCATTGGCCAATGAGAAAGTCAGGACGAGAAAAGTCATTACTGCGAGAAATCGTTTCATACGTTTATCCTCGGGAGATTCAGTCGAACTCAAAAGTCATAGAACTTATTGCAGGGGGTGCAAGCTGTTGCTGGCGCGCGCAAGACTCGTCGCCGTCAAGGTCACGCAACTGGATACGCGCACGGACGCATGAAAGTTCAATTGCGCGCGATGACTCCGCTCAGAATCGTCATCTCGCAATGATTGCTGCCGAACCAGTACGAAATTTCGCGATAATCCGGCACGTCAAAAACAGCAAGATCAGCGTCCTTGCCCGGCTCGATGCTGCCTTTGCGGTCTGCCAAGCCCAGCGCCCAGGCACCGTTGATCGTAGCGGCGGCCAGCGCTTCGGCCGGCGACATCTTCATATGAGTGCACGCCAGCGACATCGCCATAGGCATACTGATGGTCGGCGACGTGCCCGGGTTGTAATCCGTCGCCAGCGCCACCGCGACTCCGCTATCGATAAGACGCCGCGCATTGGGATAATCTTTCAAACCCAAAAAATAATTCGCTCCGGGCACCAGCGTTGCCAGCGTATTGCTCCTGGCCAGCGCTTCGATGTCGTCGTCGTGCACATAATCCATGTGATCGAACGATGCCGGATGAAAGTGCAGAAATGGCGCCAGCCGTGTCTCAGAAAGCTGTCCCATGTGCGCCCGCACGCTCAGTCCGCTCGCCGCAGCGGCTGCAAAGATCTGCTCCGTCTGTTCTGGAGTAAACGCGCCCTTGTCGCAAAACACATCGACAAACCGGGCAAGCTTTCGCCGCGCCGCCGACGGAATCATGTCTTTACAGACGATCTCGACGTACTTTTGTGAGCAGTCCTGAAATTCTTTTGGCTCAACATGCGCCCCGAGCAGGGTGGGGACGACGGTTCCGGGCCAGTTCGCCGCGGCCGCGCGGATCGCTTCCAGCGACTTCAACTCCGACTCGACAGTCAATCCGTAGCCGGATTTGGCCTCCACCGTCGTAGTCCCGTAAGCGGCCATGTCTTCGAGCGCGGCCCGAATCTTCGCCGCCAGCACGGTTTTCGCAGCCTTGCGCACCCCTTCCAGGCTGGATCGAATCCCTCCGCCAGCCGCCGCGATCTGTTCATACGAAGCGCCCTCGATGCGCTTTTCAAAATCCACCAGCCGCGGCGCAACAAAGGCAGGATGCGTATGGGAGTCGACAAACCCAGGGATGACGACTTTGCCGGCGCAATCAATCTCGGTAATCGCACGCCGGTTCTTCCGAATCCACGGATCGCGGAGGGCGTCTTTGGTGGTGCCGACTGAAACAATCTTGCCGCCAACGCACAGTACAGCGCCGTCGTTGATGACTCCGAGTTCTTTGAGGTCAGGCCCACGGCGAGGGCCATGCGTAGCCGAGGCGAAGCGTAGAGTGAGAAGTTGGCCGATGTTGCTCAAGAACATGCTGCTCGAGAACAAGGCTTGGCGATTGCCAATAATCTGCGGTTTCTTCGTGGGTGTCACGCAGGCATCAGTCTAGCGCAGATCGAGCGTCGGAATTTAGCGTGCAATGATCGACTCCTCGGCTATAGATTGTGTCCAGGCTGTCAATCAGCCTAAGATCGAACGCGGAGATTGTCTCAGAAACCCGCAGAATAGAAGAAAACGGGGACCAATCATGAAAACCATCTTCTCGCACCCTCAACGCAACATTTCTCGTCATGCACTGAGTGTCGTCTGCGCAGTTTGCATTTTGGTTTTACAGCCGGGCGCTGCGGCACCGAAAGCGCGTCTCATGCATTCGGACTCGCTCACCCTGCGGCAAGCCGGCGATGCTCGCCACGTCCTGGTTGGAACCGCCGTCATGTCCCGCTTTCTCGACGAGCCACAGTATCCGGAAATTCTGGCTTCCGAATTCAGCCAACTGCAGGCCGAGAACGAAATGAAGTTTGGCGCCATCCATCCGCGCCCCAACACGGATCCAAATCCTTATGATTTCGCCGGTGGCGACAAGCTTGTCGCCTTTGCCGAGAGCCATCACATGAAGGTACGCGGGCATACGCTTGTGTGGCACAACAATGTTCCGGGATGGCTCAAGAATGGCAGTTTTGCTCCGCCAGAGCTGGCGAAAATTATGGAGGGGCACATTGAGACCGTGGTCCAGCACTATCAGGGGAAGGTCTACGCGTGGGACGTCGTGAATGAGGCTTTCAACGACGACGGCACCATGCGCTCCACGCTCTGGTACGACAAGCCCGGAATCGGCGCCGGTGCAGGCACAAAATATCTTGAGCAGGTATTTCGCTGGGCGCGCGAAGCCGATCCAAAGGCGAAGCTGTTCTACAACGACTATGACGCGGAAGTGGAAAACAGAAAGTCAGATGCGATCTATGCCATGGCCAAAGATTTCAAAGCGCGCGGGATCCCGCTCGACGGCATTGGCTTCCAGACGCACGTGAGCCTGAAGTTCGACGATCCGAGCAAAATCGAATCGTACAAGAAGAATCTTGAACGCTTTGCCAAACTCGGACTGGAGCTGCACATGACTGAAATCGACGTGCGCCTCGCCAATTCGGACGCGGCGACGTTGAATGAGCAAGCCAAGGTCTACGGGGAGATCGCTCGCCTGTGTGTGCAACAGCCAGCCTGCAAAGTCCTGCAATTCTGGGGATTCACCGACAAGTATTCGTGGATTCCCGGCTTCTACAAAGGGCAGGGTTGGGCTCTGCTGTGGGATGAGAACTGTCAAAAGAAGCCGGCTTATGATGCGGTGCGGGGGGCGCTCGTGAAATAGCCCAGCGGTCAAAGTCCGGCGGGACTTGGCTCAACCCTTATTTCCCATAGGAATTCTTACGCCCGTCTTCTTCGCAAACTCCTTCGCCTCTTCATACCCCGCATCGGCGTGGCGAATAATTCCCATGCCCGGATCGGTCGTCAACACGCGCTCGATTCTCTTCGCCATCATCTCAGTCCCATCGGCCACGGTGACTTGCCCCGCATGCAGTGAGTAGCCGATGCCCACGCCTCCGCCGTTGTGGATCGAAACCCAAGACGCGCCCGCGGCGGTGTTGACCAGCGCATTCAGCAGGGGCCAGTCGGCGACCGCGTCGCTGCCGTCTTTCATGCTCTCGGTCTCGCGGAACGGCGATGCGACCGAACCGCAGTCCAGATGATCGCGGCCAATCACGATGGGCGCTTTGATCTTGCCCTTCTTCACCAGGTCGTTCATCGCCAGGCCGAACTGCGCGCGCTCGCCATATCCCAGCCAGCAGATGCGCGCCGGCAGTCCCTGAAACTTGATGCGCTTGCGCGCCAGTTCAATCCAGCGGCGCAGAATGCGGTTTTCGGGGAAGAGTTCGAGCACCAGTTCGTCGGTCACATGAATGTCCGACGCCTCGCCCGACAATGCGACCCAGCGGAACGGCCCCCGCCCTTCGCAAAACAGCGGACGAATATACTCCGGCACGAACCCCGGAAAATCGTAAGCATTCTTGACGCCGCGCTGAAAGGCAAACGTGCGGATATTGTTTCCGTAGTCGAACGTGACCGAGCCCATCTTCTGCAGCCGCAGCATGCCCTCAACGTGCCGTGCTATGGCATCGAGCGACTTTTCCTGATAGGCCTGCGGATCGTTTTTCCGCAACTCGACCGCCTCCGAGAGCGTCATGCCGTTCGGCACGTAGCCGTTCAGCGGATCGTGCGCCGAAGTCTGGTCGGTCAGAATGTCAGGGACCACGCCGCGTTCCGCGAGTTCGGGAATAACATCAGCGCAATTTCCCACCAGCCCCACCGAAACATTTTCCTTCTTGCGTACCGCGTTCTTCAGAATGCGCAAAGCCTCGTCGAGCGAGGTGACCATGAAGTCGCAGTAACCAGTCTTCAGCCGCTTCTTGATGCGCTCCGGATCGATGTCGATGCCGAGAAACGCCGCGCCGGTCATCGTGGCCGCCAGAGGCTGCGCCCCGCCCATGCCGCCCATGCCGCCGGAAACGATCAGCCTGCCCGCGAAATCGCCGCCGAAATGTTTATCGCCCGCGGCGGAGAAAGTCTCAAACGTTCCCTGCACAATCCCCTGCGAGCCGATATAAATCCACGAGCCCGCCGTCATCTGCCCATACATCATCAGGCCGGCGCGCTCCAGTTCGTTGAACTTCTCCCAGTTCGACCAATGCCCCACCAGGTTTGAATTCGCAATCAAAACGCGCGGCGCATGTTCGTGTGTTCTAAAAACTCCCACCGGCTTGCCCGACTGCACCAGCAACGTTTCGTCGTTGTCGAGCTTCTTCAGAGTTTCGACGATTGCGTGGTACGCCTCCCAACTCCGCGCCGCTCGTCCCGTTCCACCGTAGACGACCAGGTCTTTGGGGCGCTCCGCGACTTCCGCGTCGAGATTGTTCATGAGCATGCGCATGGCCGCTTCCTGCTGCCAGCCTTTGCATGTGATCTGATTTCCGCGCGGCGCGCGGATGGACACTGGGGCCTGAATTTCAGTTTCAACGGGCATGACTAGATGTTAGTGCGTGCGGCACAGCTGCGCAATTGCACAGCTGTGAATTGCACAGGTGTGGCGATTCACGACCGGGAAGGGAAGCCAGAATTGGGCGTTGTTGTTACCACGAGCTGTAGGCTTCGCCGCTGCTGGTCGTGCCCTGGGAATGGGAGTGGACCCTTACGATGCCCGGCTGATTCGGGTCGGCCGCGGTCTGCGGATCCTCTTGTTCCGGCTCCCAATCCGCTTGCCCGGTCATGGGGTCTTTCGGAATCTCGTGCAGATAGGTCTTCAGGTCGTCAAGCGATTGCGGGGCTTGTCCTTTATCGAGCGTGTACTCCTGGATCACTTTGTTGATCGTGTGCAGGTTCTCGTGCAGAACCGCCTCCCGCGCCTGGATGATATGTTGCTGATACACGGGAACCGCGATCGCCATCAGGATCATGAGCATGGTAATGACGATCATCAACTCGAGCAGGGTGAAGCCGCAGTATGTTCGTGTAGCGGCGGACCCCGCGAAGCGAAGCGAGCGGCGATTCGAGTTGTTCACACAGCATCGCATTGATTTTTAATCCTGCATTGCCTTACCCGGCCGAATGCCGCTCACCAACTGCTGTAGGGTTCGCCGTTGCTCCCAATTTGGGTTGACGTCGAGTGCACCGACGTGATGCCTGTCTCCTGTTGATCGACGCTTATCATCACATCTTCGGTCACGACTTCCCAATTCGTTTCCCCGGTCATGGGGTCTTTCGGAAGTTGTGGCAGATATCCTGCCGATTTCAGATCATCCAGCGACTGCGGAGCCTTCTGTTTGTCGAGCGTGTATTTCTCAATCAGCATATCCAGATTATCGATGTCGGCACGCAATGCCCGTTCTCGCGCCCGCTGGATGGACTGGTTGTAAATCGGTATGGCTACAGCCAAAAGAATCCCCAGGACGCATAGAATCACCATCAATTCCAGCATCGTAAAGCCGCGTATCCGCAGCCTTTCTCGGGCTTCGTTGCAGACCGCTTGCATTTACCAATCCTTATACTTGGTTCCGTCCAGCGCCTCTCCATCCGACTTGGAGTAGACATCGAACACGCTCTGCCCGCCCCAGGAGTCGGAGTCGGGATCATCCTGCATCGAGCGCAAACCCCATTCCTTGCTGTTCGTCATGGGGTCTGTGGGGATAGAACGCAGAAAACGGATTTTCTTGCCGCCCTGCGCTTCGATGCCCTTCGCCAACGTCTCCAGGTCCGGCGGATAGTTCTGGCTGTCAACCTTGGTTTGGAACATCTGCCGGTCGGCGGCGTCTTTGTAGCGGTCAATGGCGTCTCGCATTTCCCACAGCGCCTGCCGCAGCCGCTTTTCCTTTTCGCGCTGGATGGTCACCCGGGCCAAGGGCAGCGCCATCATGGTGAGGACAGAGAGAATCGTCGCTGCAACGATCAGTTCGATCAGCGTGAATCCGCCCGTAGTTCGGGCGCGCAAGCGGCGATGAATTTTCGCGACCGTCATTTCAGATTGCTCGCTCAGCGTTGCTCCATCGGCCATGAGGGGCTCGGCATCCTGATTATTGGATGCTCACCGCAGCCTGCGCGCCATTCACGGTGATCGCCTGCATGCCCGGATCGCGTGCCCCGCCGCGAGTAATGGTCAGCGGAGTTTGACCCTCAGCCTTGGCCTGGAAGGTGAGCGTGACCACAGTCCCCTGGCCGGAAACCCCGCCCGCTCCCGAAGGCCGCGAGACCGTGATCTGCGATTGCCCCAGAGTGTCATCCTCGCGATGAACCAGAGTTACCAGTGCCCCATCCTGCGAGAGGAATGCGCCATTCGAGACGTTTACCAACTGCAGCAGCTTGGGATCGTAGTTCAGTTGCACCGGCACTTCGTATACGTTCTGCGCGCCCGTGATCAACAGGTTCACGGCAAAGGTTGAGCCCTTGGCCGCCTGAACCGTGGGCGGATCGAACAGGAAACTCGCGGTCACAGGCAGAGTGGCCTGGGCTCCCGTCGGGCGCACCGGAGGCGGCGTGCCGGGTGCTGCATTTCCAGGGTTCTGACCAACTGCTGACTGAGGCGCCAGATTCTGATTCCCTTGCATGCTCGCTGGCACCATATTCGTCGGCGGCTGAGTCTGCCCAGGAGTGGCTGACGCCGTCGGAGCTGCCTGCGCCCTGGATGCGTGGCGCAGTTCGATGGTCGAGGCCGTGCCGATCTCGATTGGCCGCTGGTTGAATTCGTTCACATCCGCGTTGCGGATGATATGCGGCACAATGGCGAACACAATTTCGTTTTCGGAGTGATCCGTCGAGGTCTGCCCGAACAGATACTTGAGGATCGGAATCTGCGCCAGGCCGGGAATTCCGCTCAACGACTTGGTCTGCTGATCTTCCATGATTCCGCCCAGCAGGTTGGCCTCGCCATCTTTCAGCCGAATTTCGTGTTCGATCTTGCGCTGGCCGATGATCGGCTGGCTGATGCCGCCAATGTTCTGCTGCCCGGTGACCGCCGAAACGTCCATCGAAATTTTCAGCGTCACCTCGCCATTCGCGTGCACGCGGGGAGTGATGTCGATATTGACTCCCACGTCCAGATACTGGAACTGCGTATTGACCAGCGGGTTGATGCCGACGCCGCCAATGCCCGGCTGGAATGATCCGGTCGCGACCGGCACTCGGTCGCCGATCTTGAGTGAAGCCTTCTGTCCGTCGAGCGCGCGAATCTGCGGATTTTGAATCAACTTGGTGTCGCTGTCCGACATCATCGCCGATAAATTCGCGGAAGGAATCGTCACTTGGAAGTTGGTCGCATTCAGGTTCGCCAGGCTGTTCAGATTGATCCCGCCCGTGCCCGACGAACTCGTCGTGCCCGTAGTTGTGCCCGTCGTACTGGTCGTAGAAGTGTTCAGGTTGTCTTGCAATTGAAGGGTGAGGCTGGTGGGAGGGCTCAGGCCCAAGGTGCGCGACCGGTCTTTGCTCACCTGCATTACGGCGATGTCGATGATGACTTCTGGCCGCGCCTTGTCGAGATCCTCCACCAGTTTTTCCGCCAGCGCGATCTGATCCGGCGTTCCACGCACCACTACCGCATTCTGCGAAAGCAGTTGCTGCACGCGTTGCACGTCGAGCACGGCGCGAATCGCATTCACCACATCCTGTAATTCCGTGGGCTGCGAAATGTTCGTCAGATAAAACGTCTTGAGGACGCTTTGTTCCAGTTCCTTGCGCTTTTGCTGATTGTCGGTGGCCACAAAGATCGTGTTCGGCGTAACCGGACGCCAGAAAGTTTTCGACTCCAGCGCGGTGATCTTGAGGGCTTCTTCCAGGGTGACGCCGTTCAACTCGACTTTAATCGGCTTGGGCGCGTACTCGGGATCGAACAAGACGTTGATGCCCGCCAGTTGCCCGATGGTGCGATAGACGGTGTCGGCGCGGTCGGTCATCTTGACCGTAATCGGAATGCTCGAGATCGGCGCCAGTTCCACCGGGCCCAGCGCTTCGTGGATTCTCCTCTCCAGCGCGGTCGGCACCACGGCGGCGGCCTGCTGCGGCGGATTCTGCTGGTCGTTCAGCATCTTCTGCGTGCGCAGCAGTTCCTGCTTGGCGATAAACAGCGAGGGATCGATGGTGAGCGCCCGCTGGAACTCCGCCATCGCATCCTGCAATTTGCCCTCTTCCCGGAGCGTTTGACCGTGATGCACGATCGCGGCGGCTGCCTGGAACCGGTTTCGTTCGAAAGCCGACCGGTAGCGCAGTTCTTTCGGCTTCAGGTCGTAGGCTTGTTTGAAGAATTGGTAGGCGGCCTCATACTGCTGGCGCGCTTCCGCATCCTGGCCCTTGGCGTAGAGATCTTTGGCTTTATCGGCGAAAGCGGGAAGTGTAGCAACTACGACCAGCAGCAACAGCACCTGGGCCGAGCGCATTCGGCGTCTCATTCCATAATCCTCATGAAGTGCAAGATTTCAATATTTCTGGGTTCGAAGTTTCTACGCTAAAAACCGGTAACACCGTCTTTGAACCGTTGAAACCCGGAAATTTCCCTCTCGGAAACCATTAAAAACACTGGAAAAATCGCAATGAAACTTGATTATAGCATCGGTATTTTCGGCATCCGACGTGCTCTTGGTGACTACAGTGACACTCTTTGGTCGTAGGTCTAACGGGTCAGGTTTCAAAGTTTCATAGTTTCAAGGTTTCAAAGACCCTTGACAGAATGGGTTTGAACTTGAAACCTTGAAACTCTGAAACTTTTGCTCCCATGCCCCGCCGACCCACGCACCAAACCAAAGCGAATCCGGAGAAATCCCCCCGCCGCGACCCGACCGCCAGCGGACAGAGAGACGCTGCCGTTAATAGGATCGCTTCACATAACTACTTCTTGCTGGAAAAATTTGAGTGCGGCGTGATCCTGACGGGTACCGAAGTAAAGGCCATCCGCGGAGGCCACGCCAACCTGAAAGACTCCTACGGCCTGGTCCAGAACGGAGAACTCTGGCTGCTCAACTGCCACATCAGCCCCTACGAGCACGGCAGCTACTCCAACCACGCCGCCACCCGCACCCGCAAGCTGCTCATGCACGCCGACGAGATCGCAAAGCTAGCCGTCAAGACCCAGCAGAAGGGACTGACGCTGGTCCCCACGCGCATCTACTTCAAGAATGGCCGCGTGAAGATCGAACTGGCCGTGGCCAAAGGCAAGCAGCTCTGGGACAAACGCGAAACCGAACGCCGCAGGACGGCAGACAAAGAAACCCGCGAAGCCATCCGAAGCCGGAAAACGTAACCAATCCTTGCCGGTCGTGCCATAGTGTTCTCGAAGGAACGTGTCGGAAGGGCGCGCCATGCCTACACGCAACGTTAATCTAACTCCAGAACTTGACCGCTTTGTGGCCATGAAAGTAAACAGCGGGTGCTACGAAGATGCAGGCGAGGTCATCCGCGCGGGCCTGCGCACTTTGGAGCGCGACGAGCAGGAGCAGGCGGCAAAGCTGGCCGCGCTGCGCCAGCGATCGACGAAGGCGATGATATCGTCGGCAGAACCTTAAAGGTCCGCGGAGTGGTCAGCGTGGTAGCGCCAGTCGTCACCGTGACCGCTCCCGTCAGCGCCGCAGACGGCACGGTGGCTGTCGGCCGTGCAGGATTCGAAACCAGCATCGCCCTGGTGGTGAGCGCTATCGCCTTGGTGCGGCAACTATCGTGCCCCATGCTTTCCGCGTGATGCAAAAGAAAACGCCGCCCCGAGACCGGGCGGCGTTTCTACACTGGGAGCATTGGGACACCCACAATTACTTCTCAGCTTTCACTGACGTCAATGCTTTCGGCATCGTCGGCGCCGGTAATACCCGCGGCATTGGCGGCGGCAACAGCACCTTCCCTGATGACGGAGCGTTCAAAGCCTGACTCGCCCGCGCAGCCTTGACGGGCAGCGGGTGGATGGCCGGAATCTTCTGCCCTGCCCCGCTGCCCGAACGATGGCTAATGCGCGCCTCCTTGGACGCTCCGAACAGTTCCGGATGCAAATAGTGGCCGCGATCTTCCGGAGCCTTCTCCACTTCCACCTGAATCCGATGGGCGTTGGCGAATGCATCCTGGCGAATGCCGGTCACCTGCCAGGAAACTTTCACATTCGGTTTGTCCGTCTTGACGCGGAACTGGTGGTTCGCAACCTCGTCGGCCACAATGGCCTGCGCGAACTGGCCCATCACCGTGAGCTGATAACGGAAATCCCGGTTGAGCGCTTCAAACCAGTCCGGGAGTTGTACCGTAGCCATACCCTCGCCATCGGTGGTGATGTTGCCGGTATAAATGTTCATCATCTCAGAGGACTCGACCGAGGCGTGAACCAGGTATTTGTTGGCAGGATCGAGGGGATGGTCGATTTTGAAGTCCTTTGTTCCGGCGGTGATCGCGCCAACTACGTCGAGATTGCCGGCGAAGTAGCCGCTACCATTCCCTTGGACATAAAATGTGGCACTTCCGCCATCCGACTGCGTACCGAAGAGGAGGTCACCACCCCCAGCATTCACCAGATAAGCCGCCGAACCTTCGGGGCTCGCGGTCAGCCCCCAAACGCCATTGGAACCGCCACTGATTGACGTATTGAGTCCTGCTATGCCGTTGAAGCAGCTGTTTGGGTTGGTTGGGGCACACACTCCGAGGATGCCCACGTTAGTAGCAGATGAACCGTACACGCCATAACCGCTCGCAATACCGCTCCCGGTATTAATGCCGAAGACTCCAACGCCATTAGGGCTGCTCGTTCCTCCGAACACCCCAACGCCGCCCTCACCAGTCCCGGTGGTGTCGGTGTTTTGGCCCTGGACCCCTGCGCCAGAAGGGCTCACAGCGGTGCCATAGACCCCAACGGACACCCCGCTTGTGGCGTCGTTGTCGCCGGTGACTCCGATGGCGGTAGCGCTGTTGACGAAGCCATACACCCCACTGCCATTGGGGCTGCTCGTTGTCCCGTAGACGCCGATGCCCGCCCCGTTCGTCGTGGTGTTATAGTTTGTGAAGGCGCCTGCGGCCAGGGCCGGATCGCTGTTGAGTCCCACGACAGCATTGCCATCGTCAGCCGTGCCTAGAACGCCGAGCCCGCCAGTCTGATTCGTGTCGCCCCACACGGCCAGAGTCTTGCCAGTAACCTGGGTCTGCTGTTGCCCGATCACGCTTCCCTGGACGGCCACAGAGTTCAAAGCAATGCCACCGTTAGCGCCTGTGAGGGCACCCAAAGCGATGGCGCGGCTATTTTGAAACGTCTGGGTATTCTGGTTGATGAAGAGGCCACCATAGTGGGATACACCCGCCGTTTGGCCCTCCACTCCGATGCCCTCCGATGAAACTCCGAAGACGCCCGCACCCTCGCTACTATTGGTCTGCCCATCGACACCGACCACCAGCCCGGTCGTGGACGAGGCGAGGCCGTAGACTCCAGCGCCGCCGATGCTGCTCGAGGTATTCCCTAAGAGCCCAAAACCTTCCCCCGCATTTTGGTCGTTAAAGCCGAAGACGCCCGCGCTCTTCGGGTTTGTGGTCAAGCCGGAAATCGCGAAGAGAGCGCTGCCGCCGCGAATGTCAAGCGGCCCTGCCGGGGTGGTCGTTCCATAGCCTATGTACAAGCCCTGTTGATAGAGGGGCGAGATGGCCAGGTTGGAGGAGTTTGACCAGAGAGGGATGTAGTTTGCCGTACCACTACCGGCGATCGTGCCCGTCCCTGGAAAGGTCTGTCCCGAGATGAACGTCATTTTGCCCGTCTGGTCAATCTTGAAAGCGGTCCCGTTGATCGCCAGAGTGTTGTCTGTGCCCTTGGGATACAGCGTCAACGTGTCCCGAACGTCCGTGGTTCCGTTCACATCGAGGGTTGCGGCGGGAGTGGTTGTCGCGATGCCGATTTCAGAACTCTTCTGAAAGATTATGGAGTCCATGATGTCGCTGGCCGTATCCCACATCGGAATGTAGTCCACGGTGCCCACGCCCGTTACATTAGGGTTCGCCGGCTTTGACGAATTCTTGGCCGCATTCGAAGCGGTCGCAGGCTTCGCACTCCGTGCCGCTCCCTGTGACCCGGTCGCAAGGACAAAGGCCGAGGGCGACAGCCCGCCGATGGTTTCGGCGTCCCCAGCCTTCAGGGCAAACGGCACGCTCACCAGCATGATGCGCGCCTGCTCCGGTTCTCCCTGCAGCCGTACTCCCAGCCACTGCGCCTGGCCTGAGGTGAACAGCTCGATGGGCAGGCCTTCCGACTGGGTGGTGCCGAGCAGCACCGTGTAGTGGCCGGTCGCGTCCACCTCGACGTTCTGGGTTTCCTGCCATAGAGACGTTCCGCCGGTCTCCTCTTTGTAGAGGGCGAAGGCCACATTGACAACACTGCTGGCGGACGCCGCCGAGGGCAGGGTTAAGGTGCCGCTCAGACGCATGAGGCGAGGCACCTGAACTGTCGCGCCAGCCTCAGCGCTGCTCGTTTGAACGGCGTTGCTGGTTTGAGCCGCAAGCGGCATAAGTATTCCAAAACATACGAGGCAAGCGCAGACGAACCGGCTAATAGACATGGCAAAATCCTCCTGAATTTTTGTGTTCCCCAGCGACTCAACTACTTAATGCGGAGCGGTAACCGGCGCTTCTCTACCGCCCCTGCCTGACCTGACCGGGCTGCCCTCGGGCGGCAACACAATCGCGCTCACAATTAGCACCAGAATCGTCGCAGCCAGCACCACCAGTGCCCGTACCAGCCGACTGCTTCGGAATCGAACCATATCTATCTCCGGACAAATGGAATGCCCCTGCTGAACGCTTCCCGCCGAACCTTCCCTGCCCAGACAGCGCCTCCGTGCCACTGCGAATGGCGCGAATTGGCGATTTCGTTCGCTGTCGAACAGGGGTATACTTGTCCGATTTGCTTTCCGGGGCAAGGGACACGACCGGACACAACCGGGCATAACCGGGCTTTTGTCCTTCCATCTGGCGTTCGGCGGGGCGTTCCGTGGCACAAGGCGCGACCAATCATCCAGAGCGTCGTCTCGATTCGTGGAAGGAGATTGCTGCCTTCTTCGGACAGGACGAGAGGACTGTCCGGCGGTGGGAGAAGGAAAGCGCCCTGCCGGTGCATCGTGTTCCCGGAGGCGCCAAGGGACGCGTCTTCGCCTATAAAGGCGAACTGGATCAATGGCTTAGCACTCCCCAGGCATTGCGCAGCACGACCTTGACGTTGGAGCCGGAAGTCAGCCCGGTCCCGCCCGAGGATAAGCCCTGGCACCTTGGCGCGTCGGCGATGTGGGTGGGAACTCTGGCGGTTTGCGCCGCACTCGCCGCCGGAATCTGGGTCTATCGCAAGAGCCACCGCTTTGCCGCATACGCTTCCGCCCCAAATGTCTCCCGCGTCCACGCGAAAGATCTCCAGGCGACCGGCACAGCGGATCCCCGCGTCGGGCCGGATGCGGTCGCCGTACTCCCCTTCTCCAACGTACGGAAAGATGCCAGGACCGACTATCTCAGCGACGGCATCACCGAGTCATTAATAGGCAACCTTGCCCATCTGCCCCAGCTTAAGGTCAGGTCCCGCGATTCGGTTTTTCGCTTCAAGGGTAAGGATGTTGATGTGCAGACAGCCGGCAGCAAGCTCGGCGTGTCAGTGCTGGTGAGCGGGCGTGTGATGGTGCAGGGGGACGCCATCGAAATAAGCGCAGAGCTTACGGACGTTCAAAACAATACCGAAATCTGGGGTCACCGCTATGAGGGCAAACGGGCCGACCTTATCTTGTTGCAGCAGCAAATGGCGGGCGACATTGCGGGAAAGTTGCGTTCCACCCTCAGCGCCACGGACAAGGAGCAGGTCACCAACCAGGGCACGCAGGATGCCGAGGCCTACTCGTTGTTTTTGAAGGGCCGTTATGCCTGGAACAACCGGACGAACGGTGAGCTTGCCAAGGCCATCTTCTATTTCAACCAAGCCATCGCGAAGGATCCGGGCTACGCTCTGGCATATTCCGGTCTGGCCGATGCCTATTCTGTTCTGCCTAACTTTGGCGGCAATCAGAACGAGGACTTTCCCAAGTCGAACGGCGCCGCCCGCAAGGCCTTGGAGTTGGATCCGACCCTGGCTCATCCTCATGCCGTTCTGGGCAGCAACGAGATGCAGTACGACTGGGATTTTGCCGGCGGAGAGGCTGAGTTCAAGAAATCTTTCGAACTCGACCCCAACGATGCCACTGCGCGCCAGTGGTACGCCGACGATATTGCCATGGTCGGAGGCAGAGAACAGGAAGCTATTGCCGAGGTCAATCGTGCGCATGAACTGGATCCGCTGTCTCCCGTCATCACGAGGGTGGTCGGAAGTGTTCACCAATGGGCGCGGCACTACGACGAAGCGCTTGCGGTTTGCGGCAAGCTGGCCAATGACAATCCGGCATTCCCGATCGCGCACGATTGCCTGGCCCAAGCCTATTGGGCGAAAGGCATGTACCCGCAGGTCATTGAAGAATGGAAGGCCTGTGGCCGGTTGTCCGGTTACCAGGTCGATATGGACTTCGCCGCCGCCATGAAAGAAGGATTTCGTTCCGCTGGCTGGAAAGGCGCGCTCGCCGAAGGCATTGAAACCCGGCAAGCACAACGTAAGAATGGCTACTACTCAGCGTTGATCATTGCCACCTTCTACGCCGACTTGGGAGACAAAGAGCAGGCTTTCCACTGGCTCAACATCGCTTATCAGGAGCACGATTGGCTGCTGATTTCGTTGAACACTAACTTCAAGTTCGATCCCCTGCGTTCTGATCCGCGGTTCGCCGAGTTGGTGCGCAGAGTGGGCCTGCCTCGGTAACCCAGGTTCCTAGCTTGGATTCAGAGGAAGAAGAAAGTTGAAAACCCGCATCGAGCCGTTGCAGGCGGCATTTGAAAAAGAGCAGCGGCAAGGCTCAACTGCGCTGTTTCCGATTCGGCTCGACAACGCGGTGATGGACCGCTCCCGCGCCTGGGAACCCGATGAAGGCCCTGCCGAAGCGGAACGCGTCGCCAAAAAGATGTTTGCCTGACCGTGGTTTGCGCCCGCGGCTGCATTTGCACTACACTGTAGTGCATGAAGACGGAAGTCTACAGCTGGCGTCTTTCGGTCGACCGAAAGGCCGCTCTGGAAGAAGAAGCGCGCCGCGAGGGCACGTCGCTGTCCGCCCTGCTGGACCGGGTCACGGCTGACTGGCTCGCCGAGCGCCGCAACGGCCGCTCCAACGACGATGCCGAACAGGCTGCCATCCGAAAGCGTGCTATGGCTGCCATCGGCTCCATTCGTGGAAACGATCCGACCCGGGCCGAGCGAGCCAGTGAACTTGTCCGCGAAATCATAGCCCGCAAACACGAAAAGGAGTCCCGTGCCCTTGCACGAAGGTTCCGCAAGTCGCCCCGGCGCGCCGACAGTCAGGCCGCCGGTCGGCCTTATTGATACCGGCGCTATTCTCGCGCTCGTCGATCGCAGCGACAAGTGGCACGAACCGTGCCTCGAAGCCTACAACGAAAATCGCCTTCCTTGGCTGACCACCGAGGCCGTCCTCACCGAATCTTTCCATCTGCTGCTCAGGCGCGACTTCCATGACGACCGCCCCATTTGGACGCTCCTCGACTCCGGCGCGATCGTCATGTCCATCATTGCCAACGAGGAACTGCCGCAAATCCACGCCCTCATGACCCAATACTCCGACCGCCCTATGGATTTCGCCGACGCCACCCTCGTTCACCTCGCCGCCCGCGAACGCCTCAGCCTCATCCTCACCGTCGACCATGATGACTTCTCCACCTACCGCCTGCCTCATCGCAAAAAATTTACCATCCTCCCTCGCCACCCGTAAGAGCACTGAGTAATTGTTGATTGTTGAATCTTGATTGTTGAATGAAGACCGTCAGGCCTCTTTGGTTCTTCAATCAACAATGTTCCCGCAAAGCAAAAGGGCCGCGCCTCGATACGAGGGCGACCCTTGAAGCTTTTCCAAACTTACTTACAGCGTGGATTCGATCTCGAATCCCCAGGCTTCCAGCAGAGGTTCGGGGATGTACTTAGAGTTTTTGTTGCGGCGGGCCCACTCCCGCAGGCGAGTTGACCTCAGGTACTGGTCTGGGGAGAGCTTGTACTCGCGCACCACCTGCTCAAATTCAGTAATGGTCGGGGTGATCGGCCCGATCGGCTCAGGCTTGCCCCAGTTTGGATTTCCGCGTCGCTTAGCCATGAATGCCTTTCTACTACAGGGGGAATGAACTGCAAAAGCGCCGAACTAGCCTAACTATAAGATTCTCTTCGTCGTCCTGAGGATTCAACCCAGGGATGCAACCCAGTTGAAACGTGTAGACATACCTCAATCCTTGACTTCCACACGATCCCATCCGACTGAAAGAGAACGTGTACTTTACTATGGTTTTTGTTGAAAAGTCAATGAAAAATCGATTTAGCAGTACACGCGAGATTTCCCGTAATGGATTGTAAATAATGAGTTTATTTTAATGCCAATTCTCGCCGAGAGGAACTCGGGGTAACTTCTATGTTTCCCCCTGTCTGAGGCGAGTGGTTGAGCCGGTTACGGTCGTAACCCGGCTGAGGGTTCGTGCCGTTGAACCCGCCGATTGATGACAATAGAGTTGAGGAACACGGGGAAGTGGGCAAGTCTTGGACGCCGGAGGGTCGACGCGACCGGGTTCAAGAGCAGGGATTTGGGACAACCATGGCGTTAAAGTCGCTACTGCTTTGTTCGGACGACAAGATTGTACGCGTTTTGCGGCGCGTGCTTGGCGATCTGGAGATTGAGGTCGAGTTGTGCCCCAATGCCGAGACGGCCTTGCGCAAGCTCACCCGGCAGCGCTTCGAGGCCATCATCGCGACGTTTGGAGAGGAAGGCTCTTCTGAGGTGCTGCGCAGTGTGCGGAGCGCGCCCTGCAATAAGCATGCTGTGGCCATCGCCATCGTGGAACCCGCCATAGGGTTGAAGTCGGTTTTTGATGGCGGGGCGCATTTCGTGCTCTACAAGCCGGTCACGAGCGAGCGCGCCAAATCGACGTTTCGCGCAGCCCGCGCCTTGATGAAGAGCGAACGGCGCCGTAACGCCCGCATTCCCGTTCAGGTTCCGGTGTCTCTGCGGAGTCCCTCTGGCCGGGATACCATTCACGTGAAGACTACCGACCTGGGCGAAGGCGGCATCGCCGTGACCCTGCCACGACGCCACCGCCCGAGCGGTATTTGGCAAGTCCAGTTGACCTTGCCCGGAGCGAGTACGCCTCTGGAGTTTCCCGCCGAATTCGCCTGGGAAGGCTCGGCTGAGCATGCCGGGTTGCGCTTTGTTCAGGGATCAATTGTTCGGGAGTCGTTTGTGCAGATGGCAGCGGCCGTGCAGTTGCGGCAGTGGCTTAAGCAGAATTCTCCGGACGCCGAGCAGGACGATCCCCCAATTCGCTGCCGGCTAACCGATCTGAGCCCTGGAGGCTGCTATCTGGAAGTGTCGTCACCGTTTCCGGCGCGCAGCCGGGTGACGTTATCCATGAAAGCGGCGGAGGTTGAGCTGCGAGTTCCGGGCCTGGTGCGAGTGATGCATCCGGATAAAGGGATGGGTGTGGAATTCGCGCAGGCAACGGCGGAACAGCGCACCACGCTGGAGAAATTTCTCGATCGGTTGACCGCCAATGCGGGTATGCAGCCGGAAGTTCTGGTCCAGCCCGAAGGAATGGAATCCGAGCCCTCCGAGCGCAACCCGCTCGCATTCAGTGCCGGGGCGGGAAACACCGCGGCAGGACAGATCGACGCCGGCAGCAGCCAGACCCCGAATACTCAGGAAGATCCACTGCTCCAGTTGTTCAGCCAGGAGCCGCTTGCATCGGAAGCATTCGAGGAAGCGCTGCGCCAGCACCGCGCTAAAATCTCGGTGGTCGGGGCATAGGACGGCGGCGGCGTACCATCCCCAAAGCGCGCTCTCGTAGGGGCTCAATCCAAAGGACGTAGGATCCCGCGGGCCGGGGGATCTCTACGCCCACAGAGCTTCTGCGCGGGAGATCCTTCGCTCCGCCTGAAAAACGGCTACGCTCAGGATGACCTCGGACCGTGGATGTTTTTCAAATTGAACCGCTGCGCACTTAACTGCCGCACTATGTTCCATTTTTCCCATTTTGGGACTACGCAGGGTTTTACCAGGCATTTTTCTGCGGCGAAGGCGACTTTTGGAGCTAGAATGGTTGCCGCGATTCCTTTGCGCAGTAGGGTATTACCGAACCGCCCTTGCCAAAGTAGGGTTCAGTCCTGAACGGAAAGGAATCGCGCTTATCCTCACGGTGAACCAACTGGGAAATCTCGCCGTGATTCAAAATCGCCGATCTCTGTGACGCTCACCCTAGCAAATATGGTCGGCGGGCAACAGCGTCAAAGTACGACAATTTGCAGAGGCGCAGTTGAGATAGCCCGCAGGAGTTGAAGCCATGGAATTTCTAAGTGGATGGAAAGAGATTGCGGAGCATCTGCATCTGGGAGTGCGCACGGCGCAGAGATGGGAGCGGCTGGGCTTGCCGGTGCGCCGCGTGTCCGGCAGCGCCTGCAGCCCCGTAGTCGCCATTCCCGACGAACTCGAATTATGGGCGCGAACCAGAGACGTGCAGTCGGATGCAGCCATGCTCGCGCCCAACAAATTCCTGGTCAGCAAGCTGGCCGAACTGCGACAAACGCATTGCAGGACCCGGCGCAAGACCCACCGTTTGCTGGCGCAAATCAATTCTCTGGAGAATCAACAAAAGAGACTGCTCGACCTTATACGGACGAATTTGACCCAGCCTGATGCCACCCAGCCTGGTGCCACCCAGCCTGGTGCCACCCAGCCCTGTGCCACCGATTTCGGGAAGCCTGAAGAGAAACTTCTCGCGCCAAAATGGAGCCGGACAACCTCCGCGAAACCCAGTTAGAATCCTTCGTCCGGTCTGGCCGTCGAACTGGCCGTCGCAGTTATGATTTCAGGCAGCCTGAGTTTCTGCGGCTGCTTGTTCTTTCTCTCCAGCAGCTCAAGAAGCGATCCGGCAACAATTCTGCCGCCACTTACCCACCTCCTGATCTAGAATGAGCCGACCATTAGTTTTCCGGGATCGATCGAGTCGTTTTTGGGGCAGACACGCATTCGCGGAGGTCCCTTATGCCCGATAAGGCAAAGAGGAAGAAGAAAGCGCCAGCTTCGAAGCAATTAGTTTCGAAGCAATTAGGTTCGAAGCAACCAGGTCCGAGGCAATTAGGTGTGAAACCATTAGGTTCGAAACCACCCGGCACGAACAAGAGCTCGAACGGCAAAGCAGAGAGGCTGAGTTTCCCGATTGTGGCGATCGGGGCTTCGGCCGGAGGGTTGGAGGCGTTCAGCAGGTTGCTGCGCGCGCTGCCTCACGAACCCGGCTTGGCTCTGGTGTTTATTCCGCATCTGGATCCAACCCACGAAAGCGCGATGGTGGAGTTGCTTTCGCGCACGACGTCATTACCAGTTCGTCAGGCGGCGGAAGGCATGCGGGTGGCCTGTAACGCGGTCTATGTCCTGCCGCCCAATTACGACATGATCATCGCGGATGGCGTGTTGCACCTGGCCCGGCGCGACGCTGGGCGGAGGCAGCACATGCCGGTTGACACGTTCTTGAAGTCGCTGGCCGAGGATCAATTGTCCAACGCCATTGGGGTCATTCTGTCGGGCACCGCGAATGATGGGACGCTGGGGCTGGCCTCGATTCACGACGTGGCCGGGGCCACATTCGCGCAAGACTCGGAATCGGCTAAATACAATGGCATGCCACAAAGCGCCATTGCCGCCGGCGCGGTGGACTACGTTTTGCCGCCCGAACGCATTGCCGAGCAGCTCACCCGCGTGCAGCCTCCGCCTGCCAACGAAGAGCCGTCGAAGGATGGGTTCGACGGCAAAGACCGTCTGATGAAAGATATTTTCCGTTTGCTGAAGAACTTCAGCAAAGTCGATTTTGTGGACTACAAAGTAGCCACCATCCGCCGGCGCATTTTGCGCCGCATGAACCTGAACCGCATCGCCGAACTGCGCGAATATGTCCGGTTGCTGCATCGCAATCCGCAAGAGATCGAGGCCTTGTATCGCGACGTTCTGATCAATGTCACCAGTTTCTTCCGCAACCCGGAAGTATTTGAGAGCCTTCATAAGGCCGTCTACTCCAAGCTTCTGGCGGACCGCTCGCCAGCGGATGCGGTGCGGGTCTGGGTGCCGGGTTGCTCGACCGGGGAAGAAACGTATTCGCACGCCATCTCGCTGGTGGAAGCGCTTTCTGAATTGCGCCTCGAGGTCCCCATCCAGATTTTCGGCACCGACCTTAGTGAAAATGCGATTCAGCGGGCGCGCGCTGGACTGTACAAGGAGGCTATTGCCGGCGAAGTCTCGGAAATGCGCCTGCGCCGCTTTTTTCACAAGGTGCCGGGCGGTTATCAGATCTCGAAGTCGATTCGCGACATGTGCGTGTTCGCCCGGCAGAACGTATTCAGCGATCCGCCCTTCTCGCGCATGGATCTGATCAGCTGCCGCAACGTTTTGATCTACCTGGGGCCGGTGCTGCAGAAAAAAGTCATTCCCATCTTCCATTACGCCTTGAAGCCCGGCGGGTTTCTGCTGGTGGGCAACACGGAGGGTTTGGTGGGCCCGGGAGCGGAAATCTTCGATCTGGTGGAGCGCACCACCAAAATCTACCGCAAGAAGCCGGTTCCGTCTCCGGTTACGTTCGGGCTGACGATTGGCGTGCATGATACCAAAGGGACCGGTCAGGAGAAGCCGCATCGCGCTGACCAGGACGACGATCTCATCAAGATACCCGCCGACGTGCAACGCGAAGCGGATCGTCTTTTGCTCACCAAATATGTTCCCTCGGCCGTGGTGGTGAACGACGATCTGGAAATCCTGCAAAGCCGGGGAAGAACCAGCCAATATCTGGAGCTGCCCACCGGCCGCGCCAGCCTCAATGTGCTCAAGATGGCCCGCTCCGGCTTGATCGCTGAACTCCGCTCCCTGATCGAGAAAGCCCGCAAGAATGCGCTTCCCGTTTCTAAGGAAGCGGTGGTGATTGAGCATGGAAAGGAAACCGAGATCGTTCGGCTGGAGGTTATTCCTTTTCGCACGCCGGCGCACGATCAGCAGCATTTCCTCGTTCTGTTCGAAGACATCTCCGGTCCCAAGCCGGTAGCGCTGCCGAAACCGGCTCCGCGGAAGCCCCCGAAAGAAATTGCCGATGCCAAAGACGTGCAGATCTTTCAAATGAAACAGGAACTGGCCAGCACCAAGGAATATCTGCAATCGATCATCGAAGCGCAGGAAGCGACCAACGAGGAACTGCAGTCCGCCAATGAGGAGATTCAATCGGGCAACGAGGAATTGCAAAGCACCAACGAAGAATTGCAGACTTCCAAAGAAGAACTGGAATCGGCCAACGAAGAACTGAACACGGTCAACGAAGAGATCCAGCACCGCAATCAGGAACTGGCGCATATCAGCAACGACCTGCTCAACCTGCTCCACAGCGCCACCATCCCCATGATCATGCTGGGGCCGGACTTGCATATTCGCCGCTACACGCCGGAAGCGGAACGGATTTTCGATTTCTCCAGTCGCGATATGGGCAAGGTCCTCACCCGCCTGCCGCTCGATCTTGACCTGCCGCAACTGGAGCGCTGGATGCTCGACGTGATGCGCGACGTGGCCATGCGCAGTGAGCAGGTCGAGGGGGTGGACGGAAAATCCTATAAACTGCGCATCACCCCGTATCGCACGCTGGAAAACAGGATCGATGGAGTGGTGGTGGTGCTGCTCGACATCAGCGACCTGATCGGAGTCCCGGTGCAAAAGGCAAACA
>Ga0302325_10000425_pt1 | contig 117921 bp, 107 predicted proteins | sample Palsa_T0_2_FD_201948 | JGI IMG/M metagenome (GOLD analysis project Ga0302325, IMG submission 201948) | Peat permafrost microbial communities from Stordalen Mire near Abisko, Sweden - Palsa_T0_2 | ecosystem: Environmental > Terrestrial > Soil > Palsa > Peat permafrost | place: Sweden: Abisko...
GACCATCCACCGCCATCTCCATCGTCGCCGTCATCTCGAAACCCCTCGCGTCGATTGCCACACGCGAGCAGGATTCGCCAAGTCGACGCAGAATCCTACAAAAAACCTAACAAAGCACTACTACGCGAGGTGCTTGCCGACCCAGCTGACGAGGAGCACGGGGAGATGCTGGAGTGGCTTTGCCTTCAGACGGCGGCGGAGTTCGACCCGGCTCGCTTCGATGTGGACGAGGTCAACAGGGCCCTCGGCAGCGGCGATGATGCCCGGAGGGCCGTCAGGCGGGCGGCGTAGACGGCGCGGCAGGCGCTAGCGTGCGGCCTGCCGATGAACGACAGGCGCCTTGAACAGCGCGCGGCGACGGTCGCCGACGCGGCGCTCCGCACGCGGCAGCGGGCGAGTCGGACGCACCGCCGCCAGACGAAATCTTCAGGCCAAGGCTGTCGAGCTGGCGGTGGTCGCGTCGATCCGCCACGAGGACACCGAGTACGACGGGCTGTTGATGGCGGGCGTCGATCGCAGCGAGGCCAGAGAGCGGGTACGCGATGACGTCGATCGCACGCTCGAAGGCTGGCTGGGAGAGTGACGGACGCCGGGCCCTCGCGCGCTGACGACACATGAGGCCGCGTCGTGGCGTCAAGGTCGGCGAGGCTCGACACCGGGCGATCTCAGCGCTGACGCAGCGAGTCACGGAGCGCTCGGCGAACGGCGCGGAGCAGCTTCTCAAACTGCGGGGGGTCACCGGCCACGTGGTCTGAGAGCTCGTTCGTCCAGCGGGTCTTGTACTGCGGCAGCCGCTCCTCGAATCGTGTCGGAAAGAGGCTCGGGTCGAGCTGGCGATGTCTCGCCTTGCGCTCGAACAGCGGCCAGATGAAAGTCGGGTCGACACCGCGCACGACGAACAGCTCGTGTATGTCGTAGAGGTCGCGGCACTGGAGGCGTTGGATGACACAGCGCAGCTTCTCGGCCGCGGTCTCCTCGAGCGTGTACGCGAGGCAGTCGCCCTCTCCCTGGTCGCTGTAGCGACGGAGGACGGCGCGGCGGGTCATGTTCTCGACGAGCTCGTCGTCGGCCAAGTCCAGCTTGAGCGTGCGCGATTTGCCCAGCGGACCCATGTACTCGATCCGCGGCGGAGTCGCAGCCGTCATGGACAGCTGAGGCAGCCCAAGGGCCTGCCGGCAAGCGGCGAGCGCCATTGCAACTGCCTGGAGCGCACCGCGTTGATCGAGTCCGCCGATCAGGCTGAAGTCGAGGTCGGCGGAGTAGCGGTAGTCCTCGAAATAGCACAGCCGCAGTGCGGTGCCACCCTTGAAGACGATCCGCTCCGCTTGATCGCAATCCGCGACAGCGGCGAGGGCGTGACTCAGGATGTAGTCGCGCTCGACCGTGGGGGCTGGGACGCTGTCGGCATCGGCTCGCCGGATGATCTGGTTGCGATCGATCACTGTTGTAGACCGTCGGCGATCGCGCTTGGCTGCTGGGCCCAGACGACGCGCCAGCGACGGTCGCGGAAGGGTCGTTCGCGGCCTGCGGGGTATCGCGGCTCGAGTTGAATGTCGCTGGTGGGTGCCGCAAGTGGCTCCAGCCGGTTGACGAGTTCCGGGATTGGCAGCTGGTCGACCAGCGAGCCGATCCGCCGCAGGGCTGGCGCGGCGCCGATCTCCCGGGCCAGGCGCTGGAGTACGGCGGGGTCCAGCTGCGCGGCGTTGAGAGCTTCGGCGAGGACATTGGCGCCGCCGATCAAGTCCATGCGTGCCGCGCCGTCGAGCAGGCTGCGCTCGATGCTCGAGACGTACGCGCCATGGCCGGTCTGCACGGCCTCGACGAGGATGGTCTCCCGCTGCTCGATGATCGTGCGCAGTGGACGACCGCTGATCTGCTTGACCGTGACCTCGCGTGGACATGCGACCTGGATCGTGCGCGCCGGATGGGTCAGCAGACCGTGGTGGTCGAGCGCTGATCGATAGGCGATGCGGTGGGGCTCGCCGGCAAAGAAGGCGCCCACAGCGAGCGCGACGTCCTCAGAGGCGGCCCGGGTGCCCAGCAGGCCGATCTGCCGGATTGCGTAGTGACCGGTTGCCACCCGGTCCACCAGCCCCGCCTCGCGCCAGCGCGTGAGCAGATTGGAGGCCGCCTGCGGGGAGAGGCCCAACTGCTCGCGGACCTCGCGCGCGGTCAGACGAGCCTGCCCGGCGGCGAGCTTGTCATCGAGGAGTCGGAGGGTACGGTTTGGCATTCTGATCTATATGCTACACGAATTACGTGAATTAGCTCGATATCGCAGCCAAATCATACCGCAGGATGGTCGGTGTACGGCTCTGAGGACCGGTCAGCAGCGGCCGTCCCGCGGGCGGCGCAGACGAGCGAGCGTGACGGGCTCCTTGCCGGCGCGTGAGCGGCGGACAGCGCACGATCGGCTGGCGTCGGCGAGGCCAAGTCGAGGCGCCTACGAGCGATGTCGGCTCAAAGAAAAGGCAATGCGGGCGGAGCCCGCAAAGCCTCCACGCGCATCATCAGTCAGCTTGGGAGAGAAGTCAAGCGCTCAGGGCAATGATGCCCCGGTGTCGAGGTCGAGGTTGACCTCGGCGTGGGCCCTCCATCGGCTTGCATAGAAGCGAGGATCGATCTCGACCGTATTGGATTGTGTGGTGGCCTCCACGGCGGTCCACCGGCTTGCCCACTCGAAGGACAGCGAGACGATGTCGGTTATTCACTCGGGTTCTGCAAGAGCTGCCACTGGTAGGCGCCCGAGTACTGCGCCTTGCCGCTGACGACGCGGGTCGCAAGGGTCCAGTTCTCGAATATGTGATCGTGTGGGAAGGTCATGGTTGCTGGGTCCAGGACGCCTGCGGCCACGAGCTGGTCCTGCGTTTCGCCGACCTCGACCTGTCGGTCGTAGTTGCGCCCGGGTACCCACTCCGCTGTGGCTGTGGTGACGGTGTCGGCGAGGTAGAGAGCGCGAACAACATCGCCTCGCTGCCAGCGCCCATCCGACGGGGCGTCCGCTCGTCCGAGCAGATCGGCTCCGTGTGGTACGTGTCTGATCCACGTGCCCTCGACTGCGCGAGGACGAACGAGCACCGCTCCACCCGTCAGGAGATGCCGGGGTACTCGATCTCGGCGATCACCTTGGCGACTCTGCGGTACTCGCCGCGGGCGATCAGCTCGATCGGCTTCTCGTCATCCAACGCGAGGATCGGGCGTTGCAACCAGACCGGGATCGACTCTGGTCGTAGGACGAGGGCTAGCCGTTTGATCATCTCGGAGAGCTCGATCAGTCGCTCGGCGCGTATGCCAGTCGGCTCGCTGCGTCCAGCAAGCCAGCCCCGTACGGTGCTCGGCTTGGCTCCGGTCGCGGAAGCGATCATTCGGTCGGATAGGCCGGCCGTGTCGTGAACTCGTTGGGCGTCTTCGAGCAATGGACTCATAGGCCGAAAGTATAGCTCGCAATCGCGATTACGTCGCGAAACAGTCGTATCAAAATGTTCGGCAAATTGTTCGGCTGGGCCAATGGCCCGAAACCGAACGGCAGCGCCGCGCCGCGATGGGGGAGCTGTTAACGAGGAAAAGCCCTAGTTTCCAGGGCTTTTCTATGCGCCCGAGTGGACTCGAACCACCACCCCGTATACACAGGACAAGGCCCTCAACCTTGTCAACGGCCGCAAGATGCGTCCGCCAGCGTCCAGATCGTCCGTTTTGTGCGGATTCCGGGACGCATGGGACGCATCGGACAAAATGACATGGGCCAGAGATGGGTCACGGCGCGGTGCGGTCGGCGGGCCAGGAGAGCGCCCCGAGCTGCCCATCATGGCGTCGGTAGCAGACGGAGGCCCGACGTAGAGGCTCGACGGAGGGAGAGCGTGAGCCAGCCGATGCGGGAGCCGGCTTGCCCGGCCATTCTCGCATCCCCCTTCGGAGGCTGCGGCCGGGGCTGCGACCGGCTCCGCATCGGGCGGGGCCACCCATCCAAAGGAGGGCGGCAATGTCCGCTGGACTCACATCCTCAGACTCGATGTTCTCTGTCCGCGTTACCCCGTGGCACGGTCTTGGGGCCGTGCTGGATCGGCCGCCGGCGAGTGTCGCGGAGGCGATCGAGGCGGCGGGCCTCGGTTGGAGCGTCGTCAAGAAGCCGCTCGTGATCGACCGTGGCCCGGACTGGCAGCTCGACGTGCTGCGCTACAAGAAGGTGCGCGGCTACTACGCCACCGTCCGGCAGGACACCGAAGACGAGCTCGGCGTCGTCGGCGAGCGCTACACGATCGTGCAGAACCACGAAGCGTTCGCGTTCGTCGACCAGCTCCTCGGGAGCGCGATCCACTTCGAGACCGCCGGGAGTCTGCACGGCGGCCGGCGCGTGTGGGTTCTCGCGACGCTCCCCGAGCACGTCGAGGTCGGCGGCGATGCCGTGCGGCCCTACGTGCTGCTGATGAACAGCCACGACGGCTCGACCGCCGTGGTCGCTGCGACGACGCCGATCCGCGTGGTTTGCCAGAACACGCTCAATTGGAGTCTCAAGGCAGCAAGGCAGAAGTTCTCGATCCGCCACACCGAAGCGGTCACGCAGCGCGTCCACGAGGCCCGCCGAGTGCTGGACCTCTCGATCAACTACTACCAGCAGTTCAAGCGCTATGGCGACCAGCTCGCCTCCGAGCGCTGCACCGAGCGTCAGCTTCGCAAAGTGCTGGACGAGCTCTACCCCAACGGCGACGGCGACAGGGCGAGCAGTCGTACCCGTCGCTCGCGCCAGCAGACCAAGGACCGCATCGCCGAGCTGTTCTTCAGGGGCGAGACGCAGGGCAACGCGCCCGGCTCCAAGTGGGCCGCGGTCAACGCGATCATCGAGTACGGCGACTGGATACGTCCGATCCGCGAGGGCACCGAGCGCTTCGGCCGCGTGCTGGACGACTCCACCGAGAAGACCCGCGCGCTGCAGCTCGTCGCTGCTGCCTGAGACGCCAGAGCCCGGCGAGCAGACACGCTCGCCGGGCTCATCAAGTGAGGCCCGTGTAGCGATGGGCTCCCCTCTCGACTCATTTGACGTAAGGGGTCTATGTGCGTGCCGTGGCGACCGCTCGTGCGCCGCGTGCGGGGACGACAGCGATGCTGCGGCGGATGCGGCTCGCGCGCTCGTCACGCGACCCGACGGCGTGCAGCTCGACGCGCTGGAGGACCGTGCGTAGGACGGTCTTGAGCTCCATCGTGGCGAAGCTCGCACCGATGCAACGCCGCTCGCCGCCGCCGAAGGGGATGAACGTGTAGGGCGCCGGACGCTCCAAGAACCGCTGCGGCCGAAAGCGCTCCGGGTCGGGGTAGAACTTCGGCGACTGCTGCACGCCACGGATCGCGACGGCGAGGAACGTGCCGGCCGGCAGGCGGTACCCGCCCAGCTCCAGCGTCTCGCTCAGTGTGCGTGATACGGAGTCCACCACGGGACGCGCCCGTAGGGTCTCGTTGACGACGGCGGTGAGGTATTCATCGTCGTTCTCCGTGCTCGCCTCGCGGCAGCGCGCGAGCACGTCGGGGTGGCGCAGCACGCGCTCAAAGCACCATGCGAGCGCCGCCGCGGTTGTGTCGTGTCCGGCGCCCAGCAGGGTGAGCAGGTGGGCGAGCAGTTCCTGGTCGCTTAGCTCGCGGCCGTCCTCATCGCGGGCAGCTACGAGGAGGGCCAGGATGTCATCGCGGCCCTCGGGGGAAGCTCGGTGCTCGGCGATCTCATCGCGCAAGAGCTGTTCCGCTTGTGCCCGCGCCTTGATCCACGGCAGGCGGTCTCCGATCGCGCCGCGTGTGAGCCACGGCAGCCGCGTCTCGGCGAGCGCCCCGAACACGCCGGCGTGGACGAACGCAGGCAAGAGCTGGTCAAGCAGGCGTCGTCGTCGCTCGTCCTGCACCCCGATCACGGCGCGCAGGATCACCTTCATCGTGATCGCGCGCATCCGCGGCCACAGAGCAAACCGCTCCCCGATCGGCCAGTGCTCGATCTCCGCGGCGGTGATCTGCTCGACCAGCCGTGCGTGGTGGGCTATCGCCTCGCCGTGAAAGGGCGGCAGCAGCAGCCGCCGCGCGCGCAGATGGGGCTCGCCGTCGAGCACCAGCAGGCTGTCCGGGCCGAGCATCCCGAGCGCCTGCGCGTTGGCCTCACCTCCGCGGAGCACATCGCCGTCCCCGCTGAACACCTCGCGGATGAGCTGCGGGTCGAGCACACTCACCACATCGCCGACCCCGACGATCCGAAACGAGAGCATCCTCTCGGCCGGGTAGCGCACGAGGCAGAAGCGGACGAAAGAGTCCATACCGAACACCGACCACAGGGTTTGCGCTACCGCTGGCAACGGGACACGCCGCGGCAGCCCATTGGCCGGGATCGGCTCGACACGTCGATCCGTAACGATCTGATCGCTCATAGCACAGTGACCGTACACCCGCCTTGGGCATGAGGCCAATCACACAAGACGCGACGGAGTAGTGCGCGACTACAGCTACGCCGCATCAACGGCGTAGCGAGGGGGGAGAGCGCCTTGGCCTATTGGTGTTTGGCCGTGCGCCGGAGCAACGTGCTTGTGACGGTGGGGTCGTGATCGAGCTGCGCGCTCACGCGGATCGTCGCATGCGCGGCCGTCCGAGGCCCGAGTCTGAAGCTGACGGTCAGGCGCCCGTGCTTGAGCGTGAGTGTCCTTGCGCACGAGGCGACCGTGCGACGGCCGAGCCGTCCGGTGAAGGCGACGCGCACCCGGCCGCTCGTCGGCCCGCTGATATGCACCACCAGCTCCCGTCCGTGCAGCGTCTCGCTCACACGGATCGCCGCTTTCGGAGGCGGAGGCCCGGTAGAGCTTCCGGGGCCAGTGCTGCCTGGGCCTGAAGTACCCGGTGTCCCACCCGAACTGCTGGCGGGCACGTTGACGATCGTGTGCGCGGCGTTCGCCGAGCTGCTGTTGCCTGCGGCGTTGGTCAGCCACACAGCGATGTTCCAGCTCCCAGGGCCGGGCACCGTAACTGCCACAGGGCCGTTCGGTGGTGCCGCGGTCGCTGGACCGCACGAGCCGGCGCCCGTCGCTGGGCAGACTTGGTAGGTCGCTTCGGTGATCGGCGCGACCTGTCCGCCGGGCTCATTCCAAGTCGTCGTGAAGGTCGAGCCGCCCGGCTGCGTGGCGCTTGCCGCCAGTCCGGTAGGCGGCGGCGGGGGGTTGTTATCAATAGCGACCTGCTCGGAGGCGACGCTCGATTGGTTGCCGGCGGCGTCGGTCGCGACGAGCGCGAGCGTGTGCGTGCCGTCAGTGAGGCTCGATGTTGCCAGCGTCAAAGTCTGTGGGCCGGTCGAGAGTGGGCACGGCTGCGGAAAAGTGAAGTTGCACGCCGCGCTATAAGTCGCCACAGCATGTCCATCGGCCGCGAGGGTGATGCTCTGGACGCCGCCCCCTACATCCTGCGCCGAGATTGTGACCGCCTCGGTTCCCTTGTGAAAGCCTCCGTATGCTCCGGGCGCCCAAAGGGCGCCCGAGGGCGCGCTAAGTGTCGGCGGCGTCGGATCACTTATCGTCACGGTGGTGCCGTACATCGCCGCCCATACCGGGTGTTCAGTTGCTCCGGTCACACACGTTTGCCCGGATGGAGCCTGGCAAACAATTCCGAAGGAAAGTTCGTGCGCTGAAAGGCCCGTTACCACGCCTGGTTCGCCGCCTTGGTCGGGTGGCCCGCCTATGAAGCACATCTCACTGTTTGCGATGGAGTCCGTGCATGTTTCTCCGGGCACGATGACCCCGTCGGCTCGCAACGCGGGAGACCAGTAGTTGTTTGAGTCAAACAGATGGCCGAGGTAACGTTCGTAAGTGATGCCAGCGATTGTCGTGCCGGAAGGAGCCGTAAAGGTCCATCCTGCGCTTGTGGCTGGTGGAGCTCCGCTAGCCAGGCCGAGGGCATCGGTGGTGGATAGTCCACCTTCTTGATCTACCTTGCCCCCGGTTCCTTCGGGACTGCGGTATGGGCATGTGATGTGCTCGGCATAATGCGAGGGTTGGGAGGTATCCGTTGTGCTCCAGCTCCATGAGTTGTTGACCGCTTCGGGAGCGTTGTTGCAGGCGCTCACTTCGTAAATCCCGCTCGCGCTCGCGCACGTCGGGAAGGTGGCCAATAGGGCGAGCAAGCCGATGAACACGAGGCGTTTGTGCATCATCGAGCACTCCTCGCCTTCGTGCTCTTGGATGACGCTAGGTGGGCGACTTGCAGCGTGACCCAAGGACTCGTGCGTTCGATGTCGTAGGGGTCGGCGTACCGTACCGAGACCTCTAGTACGCCTGCCGCGGGAATGGTAATCGTGCTCAGTGGACCGTCGACCGTTCGCAGGATGCTCAGATGCCGAGAGTGGCCTCGGCGTCCAAGGTAGCGCACCTGGGTCTGAGCTTCGCTCGGGCGCCCGGTCAAGATGAGAGTGGTGTGGCCCTTGACGCGCTTGAGTCGCGCGCGTGGCCGCAAGAAGGGAGCGATGAGGTTCATGGTTCCTGATGGTGCCACGGCCTGCGGAGGGACTGCTGGATTGGGGTCGGACGCCGGTTTGGTGCTTGGCTCGGCCGCTTCGCCTTCGGCTACGAGTTGACCGAGCCCAGCGTTGCGGAACGTTTGAGCGATGTCGAGCACGCCAGCGTGCGCGTTCGTCACGTATTCCTCCGCCGCTTGCGGCGAGAGTTCGGGCTTGTAGGACATGAGAGCGTCCAGCGCAGACGCCGCTATGACTGAGGACTCGCTTGATCCCTGCCAGTAGTTGTAGTCGGCTTCGCCGCTGGTCGGATCGGCGGCATCAAGGTCGCATCCGGGGGCGATCAGGCGCAGCCCTTCGCCACGGTTGGAGAAAGAGCAGAGCGCGCCCCCCTGCGTGTCGCTGGCCGCGACTGACAACACGGCGGGATAGGCCGCCGGGTACTCGACAGAGCCACCGTCGTCGTTCCCTGCTGCGGCAACGACCGCAACGCCGTAATTGTTGGCGCTTTGGACGGCATTAGCGATCGTTTCATAATCCCGATTGGATGGCGAGTCAGAGTTGCCAAGCGAGAGGTTAATCACCCGAATGTTAAACTGCTGACGCAACTGAAGACAGATGGTGATGCCCGCAGCGTAGTAGCTGAAGGGGAACGTTGTTTGCCCTGGCTCAAGGATGCGGACGGAGACGATCTGGATTGATTGTGGGGCGGTGCCGACCATGCCCCAGCCGTTCTCGGGGGCGCCGGCGATCATTGCGAGCAGGGTTCCGTGTGAGGTTGGCGATACGTCGTTGCCGGTGCCGCCGTCGATGGCCGTTCGGTCCACGACGACGCTTTCGGTGTCGGGGTTGACGTTGACGCCCGTGTCTACGAGGCAGAGCCCCGCGGTTTGGGCGGGTCGTGGAACGGTGGGAAGGAATGTCCCGTCGTCTGCGACGGCTTGTGCTGTAGGGATGGTCTCCGCTTGGGTGATCTCTGGTAGGGCGGCGCACGCAAGCAGCGCGAGCGCTGCAATGCGCGCGTATCGCCATAGTTGGGCGAGTCGTCTTCTCTTAGTCCGTTGTGACATCGACCACCTTGCTGTACCCCCTTGAGAACGGGAAGCCTGCTTGGCCCGCAGGTACGGTCGCGCGGAAGGGGAAGCGCCCTACTCCGCCTTCAAACTGATATTCGACTTCAAAGTGCCCGTGGGCGTCCGTTTGTGGTGTGCGGAAGGGCACCCACCGGCCGCGATAATGCACGAGCAGATCAACGATCGTGCCCTGCGGTGGGACTGGCCCGAGCACTTGACCAGTGAGTACGATCGCCCCGTTGGGATACGTCTGGCGCGGTGCGATTTTGAGCTGGACGCCTGCGGCCACTGACTCTGTGATTTTGTTCGTGGTCGTGTAGTTCGTGTCCGCGGAGAATGCGCGATAGGCCACTTCTATGAGACGAGATGGTCCGACCGGCACGCGGGCGAGGAATGAACCGTTCGCTAGCGTCCGGGTGTGGCCGATGACCTTCAGGACGGTACTGCCCGCAGTCCGTTGGAGTATGTCGAGTTCCGCCGCGCTAATCGGATGGGCGTCGCTGTCAAGCAACCGTCCGGCGAGCTTGAACGCGCGGCGGGAGAACGGCCGCGTGATCGTATGGCGAACACCGAGGCGGATCACTGCTGTCTCGCTCGCGCCGGTGCCGTTCGGGGTGCCCTGCCCGACGATCGAACTGCCGCCTCCGGGGCTGCCGCTGCCGGGGTGGGTTCCCGGCCCGTTGGGCGCTCCGAGTGTGCCTTGCGATGAGAGGACTACACTCGTCGGAGTGCTCGTGGCGGCGGCAAGCCCGTCGTTGTCGCTCGCGTTGACGGTCAGGCGGAGCGTGTGCCCGAGATCGGCAGGGGAGGGTGTGTATGTCGCGTTCTGAGCGCCGGCGATCGTCTGACAGTTGTTGCCTTCGGCGTTGCAGCTTTCCCACTGATACCCGTAGGCGACCGTTCCGGCGCCTGTCGGCGCTGTCCAGGTGCCGGGGTGCGTCGATAGCGTCGCTCCGGTGAAGACCTGGCTCAGCGCGAGGATCGTCGGCGGCGAACTGGCGGCTGGCGCGTTCTTGGTCGTGATCGTGCTGTCGTAGACCACGCTTGAGTTCTGCGCGGCGTCCTCGACCGTCACCTTCAACGTGTGCTGACCGTCAGCCACCGAGGCCGTGTTGATCGGGATGTCCACGGACTCGCTCGGCCGGCACGGCTGGCTGTAGTCGAACATCAGCGCACCACCGCTGTTGCCGATCGCGTTGCATTTCCCGCCGTTGTTGTCCGGGGTGCCCGAGTAGAGCGTTTTGCCATCGACTTGCGCGGTCACGGCGTAGACACCGGGTCCCCCGGGGTCGCTCGCGGTGAAGGTGAGTTCTTGGGTGCCGCGGGCGCCGGGGGCGAGCAGTGCGCCTCCGAAGCTGTCGCCGGCTGGTGTTGAGCTGTTGGAGAGCAGAAAGTTGGCCCACCAGAGCCTGACCAGTGACCAGGCGCCTTCGATTTCTCCTTCGTCGCAGCTGCGAATGGATTGGCCTCCGCAGCCTGCGCCGAGGTAGAAGTTCCCGCCGCGATTGGTGGGCAGGGCGAGCACGCCGAGGTAGTCGTACGGTGTGCTGCCCGTCGAGCAGGCGGGTTGCCCGGAGCTGCATTGGAGGATGACGTTCGACCCGTTGTAGGCGAATTCGGGGCTGTATGCGATAGCTGTGCCAGAGGCGCCGTACCCGTATCCGTTGCCGTAAAGGCCGACATAGACTGAGCCACCCGCCAGGGTTGATCCTGGGGGCGGCGTGTACTGGAGGTTCTCTCCCGCCCCAACTGGCTCGGCGGCGTCGCTGCTGAGCTCGGCGCTCATCGGGTCGCCCGGCCCGCAGACAGTATCGTTATTGGACCCGAACCCGACGCTGCCGGTGGTGAAGCTCGTCCAATTTTCGCTGGGTGCTGCCGAGAGGTTCGGGTTCTCGCAGGAGACCTCGATCCAATTCCCGGCGAATGCCGGGGTCGCGCTCCCTGCACAGCTCGCGATGCTCGCCAGCAGCAGCGCAAGGGCGAGCAGCAGCGAGGCCCTGCCGTGCGCTGCTTTGTAGTGCTTGTTCATCGTCGCGTCCATTCGGTCAGGCCCCTTCCGATAAGGGGCTCTCGTGTTATTGACCGTGAGAAGCGCAAAACGGACAACGAATTGCTCTGGCTCATGGGCTGAACTGTCCTCCGCTGGCGCTGGACGCCGCACGCGCAGGTGCCGGCGGGGGCGTCGAGTTCGATTCGTGCGGCACTCCGAGGTAGGCGAAGCCGCCCGGTTCGCGCTGCGTACTTGGCTGTCTCGACGTTTCCTTGGGCGCATTTGCGATCGTGCGCCGGATGGGGCGGGAGTGCGTCTGGCGGCGTCGCACGGTCGAGACCGCGCGGTGCCTGGGCTGTGCGACTCTCGGCAGGATTGGCGCTGATACTGGCCGCGAGAGCGTCACGCTCGCTCGCGATGCCCGAGCTGTCGAGGGCGGCGCTCTGTGCGGATGATCACGTGGCTCGTGGTCGAGGACGTGCGTGGCGCCGATCGTGCCTGCGATCACAGCGACGGTCGCGACAGTGGCGGCGACCTTGGCGGCTGCGCCGCCGCCGGCGAGGATCGCTGCCGCGCGTTCGCGCACGCCACCGGACCCGAACGGCAAGCCGTCCGGTGCTAGCCGGTGCTGGAGCGTCCTGAGCCGCGCGTCGAGGCGCGCGAACCACCCCAGGCGGTGCATGAAGGCAGGGACGGGGAGCAAGATCGCGGCCTGGCCCTGGAAGCGGCGTCGTAGCCGCCCGGCGTTCGTGCGGTGCTCAGCGCGGCAGCTCGCGCAGCTCTCAAGGTGCACGAACGCACGCTTGGCAAGCTCCTCGCTCGTGCTCTCCCCGGCCTGTAGTGCGCGGATCGTCGTGGCGCGGTAGCCGCATAACCGGCCGGTGTCGTAGAGGAGTTGGAAGTGCTTGCGCTTCTTCTCAGATGACCGTTCGGCGTTGTGAGCCGCGTTGCTTTCGACGTTGAGAACCTTCGCGATCGAGCGGTACTTCATCCCCTCCGCCATCAGCCAGAAGACCCGTTGCTCAAGCGGGCTCAGCTCGGTCAGGAACTCGGCGACGACCAGCCGGTCCTCACGGATCAGCGCGGCGCGCTCGGTGCTGTCGTGGTCTGCCCGCTCGGGCACATCGAACGTCGGGCTGCTTTCGGCAAGGATCTCCGCGCGATTGCCCTCGTCGCGGCGGAAGTTCCGCGCGCGATACTTCAGGCCGGATCGCAGCGCGTCGCGGAGATGCTTTTCGGTGGCGAACCGGCGTTGCAGCAGCACCATTACGGTGTCTTGGTAGATGTCCTCAAGCTCCTGGGGGGTGAGGCCCTTGCACTCGCTGAAGCCGCGAGCGATCCGCAGCTCGGGACGCTGCCATTTCCCGAGGACTTCCCCGACGCGCTCGGGCGCGAGTCCAGGGCCGGTGCCGGCTGTCGGAACGGTCGCGATGGACCCTCGTGATCCGTTGCGTCGATTGCCTGCCGTTCGCCGCGCTCGAACTGCCATGTCATCTCTCCGGGTCAACCGTGACCATTGCTGCCCTTCGCTCCCTGCGATACAGAACGATTCGGTACACCGATTTTACTTGCAATCTTCGTTGCAAGCGAGGGTTTGGGTTTCGGAGTCCTGGGAGACGAAACGAATCCATGCTGTCGTGGCTTGCGGAGCGCGGTCATCTGTGCGGCACCGCGACGGTCTCAAGGACGGCTGCGCACAGCAGCAGGCCGCCGATCATGGCGAACAGCGTGAGTCGTTCTCGGATGGTCAGGGGTTCGCGGCGTTGCATCAGCCATGCGCTCGCGCCGAGCGCGAGCGCCGCCCACTCGCAAGGGATCTGCGGGATGAACGCCAGCAGCCGGGGGCCGTAGGCACCGAGCGCTGCACCAACCGGCAGGACGTTCGCGGTGAGCCAGGCCGCCAGGAGAGTGTCCGCGATCTGCCGAGCAAGACGGCGACGGTGTGCTCCCACGACGCCCAACAGCAGCGGCCATGCCGCGAGCGGGAGATTGTGCGCCACCAGCATCAGGATGTGCCCGATGTTCGGAGGCGGGTTCTGCTGCGGGTTCAGGCTCGCGCCGAGCGCATGGCGAACCGGGCCGTCCACCCTTGCCCCGTCGATCGCCAAGAGCGCTGCGGGCATCAGCGTCAGGACCCACGTCGCGCCATACGCTGCCAGCCACGCACGCCGCAGCTCGCCCAGCCGCTCGTGGCCGGCGTGTCGGGGTGTGGTGGCCGCTAGGACTGGGGCAGCCACGATTCGATCACGTATCCCTGCTGGACGCGGGCGAGCTTGGCGAGCGTGACGTGATAGGCGACTTCTAGCCCTTGATATTCGGGGCTGCCGCCGGTCTGCTCGCGCGTGACGACCACCCACATCCCTGCGGCTGTGAGGTCGGGAGCGACGCTGAGGATTTGCCCGGTGTTGTAGATGTGCCCGCGTGCGATCGTCGTATCCGCCTGGCTTGAGGCGGCGGCTTGGCGCTCAGCGAGGCGGGCCGCTCCAACGGACATCGCGGCGAGCTGTCTTTGATCGCCGGTGAGCGTGCGGTAAGTCCAGTTGACATAGAGCCGTGCGAACGCTTCGAGCGCCTTCACGGGCGTCGGCTGCACATCGGCGGGACCTTGCGCCTCAGCGGACGGCGGCGGGGGCGCCGACGGCTCGCCGGTGTTCTGCGGCGAAGTGGACACCGTTTCGGTTCTCGCGCTCGGCGCGTCGGGGTTGGTGCAGCCCGAGAGCGCCAGGACGGCGGACAGGACGACGAGCACGAGGAGGGTTCGCAGGACGTGGCGGTTCATAGGCCGGGCGGGTGTCGGACGGTCCAGGTCGACCAGTCGGGAACGGTGGGGTAGACGCGCCACTTCGGGCCGGGCTTGCCCGAGTTGGGGCCGGTGTCCCATTCGGGGGCTTCAACGGTGTCGAAGCGCAATCCACCGACGTACATGAAGGCGTGCATGGCGTTGGCATAGATCGAGACGTACCGGCCGGGGCCGGGTTCGCCGTAGCTCTCAAGTTCGCCTGAGTCCTCGGCATATTCGCCGAATACGCCGCCGGCGTGCAGGACGTAGGAGACCGCGGATGAGCAGTCATACGCTGGTTGCAGTGTGTCGAGCGATACGCCGTGCGCGCCGCCGTAGGCGTAGCTCGCGTTGAATAGGCGGTTGCCGGCGGCGACCATCCGCTTGACCGCGCGGGGAGCGCTTGCGCCTGCGGCAGCGAGGCCACTCGGGAGGATCTTCGTCTGCGTTCCCGGTGTCAGTGGCAGCGGGACACTCCCCGCGCCTTCCACGGCCGGACAAGACGCGCTGCTTTCTCCGCCGCTGGTGGCTTCGTGGTTGTCGGGGAGCGCCGCGAGCGTGCCGGCGGCACCCGTCGCGGGCGCAAGCTCTATCCGCACAGCGGTCTTCGTGATCCCGAGTGGACGGGCGGCTTCCCACCACACGTCCAGCCGGTAGGGCTGGCCGTTGGCGATGAACTGGCCGGGGCCTTGACCGTAGCCCGTGTCACGCTTTGCAAGCAGCCTTTCGTGGCCTTCATGCGCGACCCGCAGCGTCGTGAGATACGGAAGATGGTCGAGCGCGTCGGCGTCTTGGAAGGTGAGGCCCCCGCCACTGTTGGCGGGGTTGCTGTCAAGTACCGACAGCTCGGCGAAGGAGTCCGGGTGGGAGGGGAGATAGGACTCGCCGGGGTTGGGGATCGACCCGTAATCCCCAGCACCGTCACCCGGTTCGCCGTAGGTCGTCGCGCCGACTTCATACCAGCGGCCCGGCGCCAGTTCCAGCGGCGCGGCGTAGAGGCCAGCGGCGAGCGGCCCACCGCCAGCGGGCACGTTGACCACACCACCCCCGGCGCTGCAGGCGCCTTCGGCTGCCTGGGAGAACAAGCCCACGACGCCGGCCGCGACGATCACCGGCAGCATCACGACCGCCAGCACGCAGAGCACGAGGACTGTCTGCACCTGACGGTTTTTCAGGAGCGCTATCGCGATGCGGGCCTGCATCACGCCGCTAGCTCCAGCTCCACGGCGACGGCTTCCTGCCACTCGTCGTTGACGAGCAGCCGCATCGCGGGCCAGCCCTTTTTCTGTGTCTCGCGCAGGGCGCGTTGGCGTATGTGCTCGTCGCGCGCGGGGTCGGAACTCGCGATCCAATACTCCATCGAGGCGACACCGATCTGCAACGTGCCCTGTCCGCGGGAGCCGTTCATCAGGTAGGCGGTGGAGAATTGGCCGCGGACTGTCTTCAGGGTCGAGATCGCGTCGATGGCCTCCCCGGTGAGGTTCAGGGTGCCCTTGACGTAGGCCAGCTCGCGGGCCTCTTGGCGCAGGAACAGCCGCATCGCGGCGTTCGCCAAGAGCGCGCGGCCGTGCTCGTTATCGAAGTCCGAGAGCTGTTGGCTGATGGCGATGAGCCACAGCGCGTAATGACGCGATCGGCGGCAGAACTCGTTGAACCACCGGCCCGTCGAGGGCCGCTCGATCAGCTTCCATGCCTCGTCGATGACCAAGAAGCTCTTGCCCGCCCAGGCGTGCCGCGGGCTTTCCCCGGCGAGGTGTCGTTGGCGGGTGCGCTCGATGCGGCTCTTGACGTGCTCGCAGATCACGAACAGCGCCGCCGCGGCCTTCGCATCGGGGATCGAGCGGGTGTCGAAGACGACGAGCGGCGCGTCCTTGGGGATCGTCGTCGGACGGTCGGTGAGATAGGCGTAGGGGCCGTCACCGATGTAGTTGTTCAACCTCATCGAGAGGTTGCGCAGGCTCTCGGCGATCCCGACCGATCCCTCGCCGCGCTCCTGCTGGTAGCGGCGCTCAAGCTCCTCCTGCAACAGCAGCTCCCGCGGTTCCTCGCTAGTCAGCGCGCACCGCGCGTACACCTCCGCTATCGCCAGGCCGAGGAGATTGGCCTCAAGGTCGGTGAGGCCGTAGCTGTCGCGGCCGGCGTGATGCTCGCCCAACAGGAGCGCGTGCAGCGCGAGTAGGTAGTCGATCTTCTCCGCGCCGACGTGGGCGGGGTCCTCTACGTCCCACGAGTTGATCGCGTGCGCGCCGGCGCCGACTTGCAGGGAGGCGCCGCCGGGGATCAGGCTGCAGAGGAAGTCGAAGTGTCCGGCGCGGTCGATGATGAACCCGCTCGCTCCCTGCGCGAGCGCGCGGACCAAGAGGATGATCGCGGCCATCGTCTTCCCCGCCCCCGACATGCCGTTGATGAGCAGCAGATGGTTCGGGTGCAACGGGTCGAAGGGGTCCAGGCGCTCCAAGGTGCGGCCGGGCAGCGCGTACCCGAGCGGAATCCCGGCCGGGCTCCCGCAGCTCGTCCCACAGAGGGGGAAGGTGTCGCCGACGTTGCGGCTGACGTACTTGCGCCGCCGCCGCGCTACGTCACGGCCGAGCGGGAGCGTTGACTGCCACAACCTGACCTGGGCGAACAGGCCGTGTTGGACCCGTGCGTCGCAGGCCATCGTGACCTCCCTCGCGGTCGCCTGACACTGCTCCTTGAGCTCCTGCGGGTCGGGGTCGGGGCCGGGCTCCTGTAGCGAGCAGTAGACGCTCACGCGGTAGATGCCCGCGCCGGCGCTCGTCGCGAGCTCGTCGTTTAGCTCGGCGGCCTCCTCCTCCTGCACCCGCGCGTCCGGGTCGAGTGGTCGGCCGCGTTGCTCGACGCCTCGGTTTACGCCGTGGATGCGCTTGTACCGGCGCTTTTGCGCCATCCGCTCGCGGTAGCGCTCGGTCGCCTGAACATGCACGCTCAGAACGAATGGCCGCGGGGCCTGCATCATGTGAAGCAGCCACCCGAGCCACGTCTGCTCCGGTGCGAGAGAGACGTAGAAGACCTCCTCCAAGCACTCCCCGAGCGCCAAGTGACTGCGCTCAGACAGGCCGACCGGCGCGGTGCAGATCGCCTCCGCGAGCGCCTGCGCCCGCCCGGCCGCCTGCCGGGCATCCTCGCCGGGAACGAGCGGCGCGATGGCGTGCGGTGCCATGAAGCTCGCCGGCAGCCCCCCGCTCATAGCGTTCGCGGGGTCAAACCGTTGGTGCAGCAGATCCAGGGCCTCCGCGCCCGTGAGTAGACGGCCGGGGATGCCCATTGCCTCAAGGTCTGAGCGGACGCCTTCGCAGTGGCGCAGCGACTCCCTCCCGGCGCGCTCATGCGCTTGCGCCTTGACCCGCGACGCCCGCCGCCGGGCTCTCGGGACGGGCAGGGCGCGCACGGTCGGCTGCCACGGGCAGAGCACGACGTAGCGCACCTCAAGCGGCGCGACCGTTAGCGCGTGCGTGCGGATCGACTGCTCCTGGGCGATCCCCAGCCGGCGTATCGCCTGAGCGCGCTCGCTCTCACCGATGTCCTCTGCGGAGCCGGCGGCCTGCTCACAGCACCGCGTCTCCTCCGCGAGAACGTCATCCAGCGCGAGCGGCGTGCCCTGCACGTAGAGCTGAAGTGACTGGCGGTCGGGCAACCGTGCGACTACCTGCGCGAACGCCTGGGAGACACGCTCGGCCTCGGCCTGGTCAAGCACCAACGGGTTGACGGTCTGGACCTCCAGGGCGCGAACGTAGGTCCCGTCCTCCCTGACGATCAGGCCATCCGGCTCGATCGCCGCGACGCCCAATAGGTCGCCGGCAGTGACCTGGCGTGCCATCAGCCCCAGCGCTCCCCGGTGAGCAGCCCGTCGAGCGCGGGGTCCTCCCGCACACGGCGCTGGTGCTGGTCGGGCTCCTCGGTCCACTCCAAGACGAGCAGCCCACGCGCCCGCGGACACTCGGGTGAGGCCGGCGGGAGGGCGTGGCGAGCAAAGCGCCAGCGCCAGCAGTCACGCAAGAGCAACCCGAGCTGCAGCCCGCCGCTCTCAGAGACGTAGGTCAGGGCGGCCGGCAGGCCGATCGTGAACACCACGAGCGTGATCGCGGGCTTCGTCGGCAAGTGGGAGAGGTGGACGAGCGCGAGGACCGCGAGACTGCCCGCGATCAACGCCGCCCACTGGCGCAGCGTGAACGCGACCAGCCGCGGCGCGTCATCCAGCGAGCGGAACGTGCGATGGATCACCGGCCACCCCCTTTGCCTCGCGGACGCCGCCTCGGCGGCGCTTGTGGCGCCTTTTGCCTCGCAGCCGGCGGCGGCTTGGGTTTCGGCGGTTGTTGTGCCCTGCCCGGCTTCGGCGGGGTGCTCGCCGGACGTGCCCCTGCGACGCTCCTGCCGCGACTCGTGCTGCTCGTGACCTTGCGTCCAGGGTGCGTCGCGGCCGGTTTGGCCTGAGCTGCACCCTGTTTGCTCTGAGCTGCGCCCGCGCCTGGCGCCGGCGTCGCTGGCCGGGGTGCTGCCGGTGCAGGCTTGGCTCGCGGGGCCGCTGGCGGTGAGCTAGGACCCGCCGCCGCGCCCGATCGCGCCTGAGTCTTCGCTGGCGCAGTCGCACGGCCTTTTGCGGCCTGGCCGGTCGTGGCAGCCACTCGCGCCGGGGTCTTCCCCGTCGCGCTGTTCGCCGACCGCGCGGCGGCCTGTCCACGGGCACCCGTCCTCGCCGCCGAGGCGCGCGCAGAGGCTCGCGCGCCGCGGCCGGCACCGGCGGCCATCGCTGCGCGCGCGTCGCGCGGCGCGCTGGCGATGATCGCGCCAGCCCGCGAGAGGCGTTCACGAACCCCGCCCCGCCCCTTCGAGCCACGGCCCCCGGCGAGCCGGCCGGCGGCGATGCCGCCGAGTGCGCCGGCACCGGCCGCGGCGGGTGCCGTGCCTCCCGCCAGGCCCGTGCGCCGCGCGGCGCCGGCCAACCCTCTGCGTGCCGCGCCGACGGGTCCGCCTGCCGGGGCGCCCAGCGCACCGGCAGCACGTCCGACGCTTGCTCCCAGCGAGGGGAGCCCTTCGGTGCCGATGCTGCGCAGCCGCGCGTGCGAGGCACGGATGCGCTGCGCACCGGGCATCGTCGCCTGCCCCTGCGCCCCACCGCTTGCGCCGCTGGCTTTGAGGCTTGCGCCGCCGAGGATGTGCCGCAGCTCCCCGAGCAGCATCAGCGGGAGCTTCACCGCAATCACGAACGTAATGAGCCCCGCGAACGCCGCCTCGATATGCCCACCGATCCCAGCAGCACCGCCTGTGAAACTCGTCGCGTCCAACGTCAGCGCACCAGCGGTCGCGAACAGGATCGTCCAGCCGATCGGGACGAGCACAACCGCCGTCAGCGCGTGTGACCACACCCTCATCAGATGCGAGAGCTCGGGGATCGGCCACAGCGCGACCAACAGCGGCCCGGCGCAGTAGGCGAGCGCGAGAATCAGAAAGATCGCGCTTTGGGACATGAATAGGCCGGCTGCGAACGCGACGCCGACGAACACCAAAAACGCGCCGAATACGCCGCCCGCACCGAGCAGCAAAGCTCCGCCGAACAGGACGGTCAGGATGCTTGCCAGACCGTTCGCGACAACCGGAAAGCCGAGGATCGCGTGCGTCAGCGTGTTCGTCGCGGCGACCGTCTGCTCCACCAACCAGCGGTAGATCACCAAGACGAATGTCGCCCAGGCACACCGCGCGATCCCCGTCGCGGGGTGCGCGGCGCCGGTCAACCCGAGCACCCAATAGCGCAGCGTGCAAACCGCCAAAGTGACCGGCATCAACGACATCCCGAGGTAGGTCATGTCGCCCTCCAGTTCGCTTACGTGCCCCCACCGTGCGGGGTCAGGCAAAGCGACCAAGTGCTGCAGCGTCGCGACCGTCGCGTGCTTGAGAAACCCAGGGACCAGCGCTCCCGCCAAAGCGGAGAAGAACCCTTTGGCTATCGCTTCGATGATGCTGTGCAACGACGGGAGTTCGATCCCGAGGAACGCCAACGGCAAGGGCTGGCCGCCCAGGGTGGCGGCGGACGCTGCCGGCGTGAGAACGAGCAGCCCGACGAGCGCGCCCGTGATCGCAGCCGGCAGCGACCATGCGGTTCGGTGGCTCATACTCGGCATCCCGCGCGACCCGCTAGGCAACGATTCCGCTGATTGACGCGAGGATCGCCAGGCCCGCGATCGTCTTGATCGCGATGTCATGCGCGCGGCTGTGACCGGCCATGAACAAGATCCCGACGACGGCGACTACCAGGCCCATTGCAGTGCCGCCGAGCCACACGAGGTTGCCCTTGAGCGCTTCGACGTAGTGCGAGACGCCACCGATTTCTCCGCCCTTGAACGCACCCGCGGCCTCCAGTGCGTCCATGTGCCCACCGCAGAGAACCACTGCCCCCACGAGACATGCGAGCAGGCCGACTACGACGAGCTGCCCGGTGAGCAGGGGAGCCCTCCATCTCAATGTGAGCGCCATCACTGGCCTCACCTCCTTGTGTGTTGATTGACACCTCATGGCGAGAACTGGCCCCCCGACTGCTGTTCAGCCGGCGGCGGCGGTGGCGCGGCGGGCTCGCTCGCCTGGACTGGGACGCCCGCTGCGGCTGGCGTCGGTGCCACCGGCGCGCTCGCCGCTGGCGCCGGCGTTCTCACGACGGGACGCACGGCGCTCGCCCGCCGCGCTGGCGCGTGCGCGCGGGGCCGTGGCAGGACCGTCGGCCGCCGTGCGATGGTGGGCCGCGCTATCTCGCGACGACGCGGCGCCGGACGCTCGACCGGCGAGCGACGGGCGGGCTCGGTGCGCGCGATTGGTGCTCGCGCGGTCAGCCGCGAGCTGGTCCGGTGAGCCAGCGCGGGGTGCCGGCCTGCGAGTGCCCCGAAGATGGCGACTAGCACCCATAGCCCGATCGCGAAAGCTGCGCACCCGGCGAGCCACGGGTGCGCAGCCAGCCGCCCACTGACGCGGCCCCGCCCGCCTATACGAGCACGACGGGGGCGGTGTGCTGGCCGCCACCGGCCGGTGCGCCCCGCGAAAACGTCGTCAACATGCACAACGAACTCCTCCGCAGTGAGTCCGTCGAACAGATCCTCCTCGGAGGTCTCCTCGGAGAACTCCCATCCATCCACCTCAACCGCCGGGTCTGGCTCGACAGGCGCCTCGCGCGCCTCGCTGTCCTCCCACACCGGCTCGGACGGTGTCGGCGCGCGCGGCGCGGGCGGCGTGTCGAAGTCCAGTCGTGTGCGCCCGGCGAGCCCGGGCTTGCGCCGCCGCCGCGCAACGCCCGCCGCATCAAGCGGCTCGCGCTCACGCTCAACATCCGCAGGCGCAGACGCCGCCTGCGATGTCGGCAGAGGCTCGGCCGGTCCCGGCGTCGGCTCGACCGGCGTGCCCTCGTCGGTAGCGCCAGGGTTGCCGGGAGCGGCGACGTGGAGCGTGACCATGCCGTTGCGCGCGAGCGCGCTACCGGCCGCTGGCTCCTGAGAGACGATGAGGCCAAGCAGTGAGGGGTCACACCCGAATGACCGCTCAAGGCCGGGGCGAAGCCCGGCGCGGCGTACCGCCTGCGCGGCATCCCCGGCACGCTGGCCGGTGTAGTCGCCTACGACCTGGCGGCCGTTGGCGCTTGCCCTTCGGCCGCTGGCGGGGCTCTTGAGTGCCGTGGTCTCGTTACCCATCAGGGTTATTGACCGTGAGCGGCCCAAAACGGCCAACGACTTTCAGGGAGGCCCGCTCTAGCGGCGTCTCGTGCGGGCGAAAAGGGCGCGCGCCCGAGCATCCCGCTCGCACGCCGGCTGCCCCGCTTTTTGGCTCTGACGCTTGGCTTCCAGCAGCTCGACATAGCGCGCAAAGCGCGGGTCCTCGAACCATCTAGGGGTCTGCACGATCGCGGGCGGCAAATCGCGATACAGCAGAAATCCGTGTCCGCGGGCGACCTGGCGCAGCCACGGCGAGGGGCCTGCCTTCTCCCTGGCGACGTTCAGCGTGTGCCGCGAGACCCCGGAGGTGGAGGCGTTCGCGACGGGCTCCTCCCCAAGCAGCTCGGTCAGATAGCCCGCGCTCGTCGGGTCCGCCAACGGCGGGAGGAACACCTGCGCGGTCGATGCGGCGCAGATCGCGTCGCGCGCGGCTCGGCCGTAGCGATGGTCAATCTGCGCGATCGACTGCCATAGCGTTGCGATCACGATGCCGTGATCTCCGCACTGCGAAAGCCAGGAGGGGAGATTCCGCAGCGGAGCCGTGTTCGCGATCTCGTCAAAAAGACAGAACAGCCTCGGGTCAAGCGCGCCGGTGCGGCGTGCCTTGACGATCGCGGCCTGATAGACCGCGCTGACCAACGCGAGGATGACCGGGCGCAGCACCTCTTGGTCGTGCTCGGCCGCGACGACGTAGATCGTGTTCGCCTGCCCGTCAAGGAACTGCTCCGGTGTCAAGTCTTCGCGCGCCGTCGCGGCGACCTGCGGGTAGCGGTAGGCGCGCAGCAAGTTCAACGCGCTCATCACGGTCGTCTCGCGGTTGCGCTCGTCGCGGCGGGTGATGCCCTCAAGCTGGTCGGCTGCGGCATGGGCGCCGGCGTTCTTCAGCGCGGCGACCGGAGCATGAAAGTCGCGCGCGTCGAGCCAGCGCACAAGCTCGCTCATGCTCGCGCCGGTCAGCGTCGCGGCGTGCAACAGCGGTGCGAGCATCGACGCGGCCTCCTTGTCCCAAAACTCGTTCGCCGCGTTCGCCTGGTCGGGGTGAGCGGCTGAGGCCAGCGCCTCGCCGGTACGGATCGCGCCGCTCCAGGTACGCGCCGGCACCAACGGGCTGAACCCCGCGCTCGGCTTCTCGCCGAAGGGGTCATACACCCAGACTCGTCCCACGCCGCGCCGGTACGGCGCGGTCGCCGCATACACGTCGAGCTTCGTGGAGAGCACGAGCGCCGGCCCGTCATGGTCAAGCAGCCACGGCACGACATACCCGGTCGACTTGCCGACCCTTGGCGGCGCGACGATCATCGGCTGCACCTCAAGCTCCGCCGCGAGCATCCGCGGCGGGACACGCCCGATCATCCCGAGATACGGGCGCCCCGATGTCGGCGCCGCCACCCACAGCCGTCGCGTGTCCGAGGGCAGCGCCCACGTCCGAGGACGCACCCAGCCACGCTCCACCGCATGACGCGCGAGCGTCCGCTGCCCCTTCCCAAGCGGCGAGCCTGCCTGCCAACCCCGCACAAGCCGGTAGACCCGCACGGCCGTGTAGACCGCGACGCACACGGTCACGAAGGCGACCACGAGATACGCGCCGGCGCCAGGCGCGGAGCCGCGCTCGACCCTACTCGGGAACGCCGTCGCGGGCGAGCCCCAGCCGCCCGCAACCAACAGATGCCACATCGCGCGCGCGCCATCCCCAACCGGCAGGCGCATCGGGCCGCGCAGTTCAACCAAGCACGCGGCCTCGGTCCATAGCCACGCGAAGACCCCACTGACCAAGCCAGCGAGCGCCAGCACGCCCGCGGTACAGAGCACCAGGCGCGTCACGGGCCGCCGGCCGACGGCGTGAATCCTCACCGGGCACCCCGGCGGAGGATCGGGCCTCTGAGCTCGTTCTCGAGCGCAGAGGCCGACACGGCTGACTGGCGAGGGCTCATCACGGGTTATTGACCGTGAGCGACCCGAAACGGCCAACGACTTTCACCGCCGGGCGCAATCTCCCGTGTTTTCGCGTGTCCCAAACGGGCCTTCTGCGGGCCTGACGGCACCCGTCTCCGGGCCTTCTTGAAAACTCGTTGGCCGTTTTCGCCGAGTTGCGGTCAATAACCCCGAGGGCCGCACGGCACCTGCCGTCCGGCCAGACCCAACAAAGCGATGCGCCACGACACCAAGAACACGGAATCCAGACCAGCTCACGGCGGTCCTACTGCCGCGCTTGTTCAGGCAGTCCTCGTGGATCGGTGGAGCGTCGTTACTTGCCTCATTTTCGCCGCCGCCGGCTTAGCGCTTCAACCCCCCACAAGGGGGGGTTCCCCTGCGCCCCTACGGGGCTCCGGTTCCGCGCGCCGGTCGGCGTCGTTTTGGGCTGCGCAACTAGCACCACCAACCATCGAAGGAGAACAGCAATGAACAACAAGCGATTCAGCATCAACACCATCACCGTCATCGGAGGTCTCACCAAGGACCCCGAGCTCAGGGCGATCGGCGACGGCGGCAGCGTTTGCAAGCTGCGTCTGGCCGTGGACGGCATGGCGCGAGGCGGCGAGACGGGGTACGTCGACGTGGACGTCTTCGGCAAGCCCGGCGAAGCGTCCGCCGAGCATCTGCGCAAGGGCCGCGAAGTCGCCGTCAAGGGCCGGCTGCAGTGGCGCGAGTGGGAGCCCGAAGGCTCCACAAGCAAGCGCCAGGCGCACCACATCGTCGCCGATCAGGTCCAGTTCCTCGGCGGCAAGGGCAACGGCGAGCAGTCCTCGGAGGGCTCGGGCGCCGAGGCCAGCGAGCCGGCGGAGCCGATCGCGGCCTAGCCACTCCGGGTCGAGCCCGGCCGCGCCCCACACCAGGGGCGCGGCCACCAGGGCTCCAACGGGAGACGCGAGTGATGAGCCAGGCGCTTCTCATCGACCACATCCTCTCCGGGCTGCGCGCACGCGACGCGCGCCTTCGCGCGCTATGGCAGATGACCCCTGCTCAGCGGGTCGCGGCGATGCGCCGCGGGGAGCTGACCCTTGAGCAGTGCTCGGCCTGGGCCGCGCGCCACCCCGAGCAAGTACCCCTGCTCAACGGCGAGTTCGAGTACATCGCGCGCCTGACACCCGAGGCGTGCGAGTGAGCACCAACCCGCCAGACCCCGCACGGGAGCTTTGCTCCTACCTTCGCGTGCTCGCCACCGGCGCCACGCCAGGCCAGTTCTTCGACGTGCGCTGGAGCACCACTGACGGGATGAACCAACGATTCATCGCCGCCGATCGCACCGAGCACGCCGCGAGCCTCATCACCCGCATGGCGTGGAGGACCGACGTGTACGTTGGCGTAGCGCTGCGCGACACCCGCCGCGGCGGCAAGGACGCGATCAGCGGCTCGCGGCTGCTCTACATCGAGTGCGATGACCCCGAAGCCCAAGCGCTGCTTGAGAGCTTCACCCTCGCACCGTCGATGATCGTCGCCTCCGGCACACCGGGGCACCTGCACGTCTACTGGTCCCTGCGGGAGCCCGCGAGCGGCCCGCAGGTGGAGAGCGCTAACCGCCGGCTCGCACTCGCGCTCGCAGGAGACCCGGTGTCTGTGGACATCGCACGGATTCTCCGCCCGCCCTCCTCACGCAACCATAAGCACAACCCCCCGCGGGCCGTGCGGCTCCTGCGACTCGACCCGCACATTCGCCACGAGCTCTCCGAGCTGACCGCGATCCTCCCGGCAGACCCGCAACCCGTCGCTGCACCGGCTAGGCGTGCGGGCCCGCGGCGCGCGGGCCGCACCGCCGTTGACCGTGCGCTACTCGCGATTCCCGCCGCCGAGTACGTCCGCGTCCTCGCGCATCGCGAGCCCAACCGTGCCGGGAAGGTGCTCTGCCCGTTCCACGAGGAGCAGACGCCGAGCTTGCAGCTCTACCCCGATGGCACGTTCTACTGCTACGGGCGCCACAGCAAGCACCGCCCGTGCGCCAAGGGCGGCACAGTCTTCGACTTCGCCGCCGCCATGTGGGGCCTTGCCACCAAGGACGAGGACTTCCTAGAGCTCCGCCGCCGCCTCGCAGACCTATTCGCACTCACCCCAACCGGGAGGCCCTGATGGCACCGCCCCCACAAACAGACAGCGAGCGTGTTCTCGATGAGGCGCGCACCCTCAAGGACATGGCCGAGCGCGTGCTAGCCAACGGCCCGGAGCCGGTATACGCCACCGAGAAGCTACGCCGCGCGCACGCCGCGAGCGTCCGTGCGCTCATCCATGGCCTGCAGACCGACCCGCATGAACTCATCGACACGATCACGAAAGAGAGAGCGCAGAGGACGATCCGCCAACGTGAGGCGCGTTGGCGGTGGGGAAGCTGCCCCCGCTGCGACGCCGATGCGTGGATCGTCACACCGGACGCTGACAGAGCGGTTTGCTCACGAGGATGCGACAACGCTCGACAGCTATGGGATTTGCTAGAGAACCAGTATCGGTGGGAGCGCGAGTACGCCGAAAGGTTCGGTGCGCAGCACGACTTTCACAGTTTCGATGATCGTGGACGACCCGGCGCCAGGGAGGCGTCCCGACAGTGATACGCCGGCCGTGTCGCCCACCATACCTGTCGGGCGCTGCCGCTCGCGCTCGGCGCCGCGCTGCTGCTCGCGGGCTGCGGGCCGCTGCCCGCCCGGGAAGACCCGGCTGCGAGCTGGCCGGCGCCTGCCTCCAATCATGGGTGTGTCGAGCATGACGGCCTACCGGACGCGCGGTGTACGCCGGGCGCGATCCGCGCCCGTGTCACGCTCGCGGCGATCTGCTCCTACGGGTACAGCCGCCGGGTGCGTCCACCGGAGAGCTACACCGAGGCGCTGAAGCTCGCACAGATTCGCGCCTACCACCTTCCCGGCCGGGTGCGTGACTACGAGGAGGACCATCTCGTCCCACTGTCGATCGGCGGGGCGCCGAGGAATCCCGCGAACCTCTGGCCCGAGCCACGCTACGGCCCCAACAACGCCGGTCAGAAGGATCAGCTTGAGACGTGGACGGCGCGGATGGCGTGCGCCGGGCGAATACCGCTCGCGCGGCTTCAGCACGAGATGGCCCGCGACTGGACCGCGCTCTACCGCGCCGCCGGCGGCGAGCCCGTCCTGCGCCTCTATCCTCCCGGCGGATAGAGCCCCTTGTGCGGACAGACGCGGAGGACACGGCTAGTGCAGCGTTCCCGAAGTGACTTGTCGATTCGTGTCGCTGGGGTCGGGGATCGCACTTGGCTGTCTGCCGTGATTGCGCGTGCCGCTCTAACGGAGGATGATGGGCGCGTGAGGCGGATTGTCAATATTCTCGCTGCAGTCCTTGTGGGTGTTGTCCTGCCGGTGGTGGTGGTCGGTGCGCTCGTTGGGCACTTCGGTGCTTCCGCGATGTTCATAGGGCTTGTGTGGGGCGTGCTAGGAGCAAAGCTCGGCGGGACTCGCCGGATGTTGTACCTCGCCCCAGCGGTCGGGGTAGCGGCCGGGCTGGGAGCGGGCACCGCCTATGGCTGGTGGTGGGTCGCGTTGCTTGCCGCGCTCGGCGTCATCGCTGGCGCCGGGATCGGGTTCGGGTGGCTCCCGCCGTTGCTGATGCTGCCGTTCGCCGCGACGTTTGTAACCCCGGTCTCTTCGGTGGAAAACGCGGTGATCTTCGGCGTCATCTCTGCGATCGGGGCGCTATACGGCATCGTCATCGCGCGACGCTTCGGTGCTCCGGCGGTCGTCGAGGGCGAACGCCAACCCCCACCGGCAGCCGCGGGCGTAGCGATCGTGTTCGGCGTCCTGTTGGGTGGCGCCGCCGCGATCGGTGTAGCGCTCGGATGGACCGAGCCTTACTGGGTGCCCGAGCCGATCCTCGTCCTGACGCTCTACATCCTCCTCGGGAAACAAGAACGGATACGGGAGAAGGCGATCGGTACAGCGCTCGGGGTAGCTGCCGCGATACCCGTGGCGATCCTCGCGCCCCCACCAGAAGTCATCGCGCTGATCGCAACCGTGGCGCTCCTGCTCGCGCTCACCCAGCTCAAGACCTACTGGCTCTACTACGGCCTCTACACGTTCGCAATCGTGCTCGCCCTCGCCGCGCCCGCCCACGTAGCCTCCGAGGCAAAGGAACGCGGCTTTGAGATCCTTGCGGGCATCGGCCTGCTCGTGCTGGGACTGGCCGTGATTCACGCGCTCGCGGCACGGCTATCGAAACGCGACCCACAACCCGAACTCGCGCAAGCCCAATAGCTGCGGTCGATCGAAGCGGACTCTTCCGATCCAAGCACCGGACACGGCGCTGCTCCTTTCCAGCGGTCGTGAGCGCCTGCTCGCCCTCACCCAAAAGGCCCATGAACGACGCGAATCGACAAGCCACTTCGGGAACGTTGCACTAGCACTCCGCCGATCGGTGTCCAAGAGTCAGTGATCGTTACCGTCGAAGGGTCCGTGCTGGGCAGCAGTTCCGCCTCGTCAGATCGTCTTCCCGCGCTTCGCGATCGGGCACCGCTCCGCGGCTTGGCCTTATGTGCGCCTCCGCTACGGCGCGGCCGAGGCCCTGCGGGCTGCCCAGCCGATCGTCTCGCCTGGTGCAAGAAGACGATCTACCAGGAGGAGCAATGCCCAACCGCGCAAGCGCAACCCACGACGGACACCGCCATGTACCTGTTGAACATCGCCCCGGCTACTTCGAGTGCGACCTCTGTGGCCGCCGTTGGATTCACCGCTTGGTCCTCCCGGACGGCACTCCTACCCCAGAGGACATCGACTGGCTCCATCACAGCAAACGGCCTCGCCGCTAGGCGGCCGAGCCGTCGTCCGCGCGCGCTACGGTTCACTGACCGTGAGCGACCGGCGCAGGATCACCCTCGATATCAACCTCGACGGACTCCGAGCCGAGAGCGAGACGACGTGCTCGTGGGTTGGCCCCTACATTCTCGGGATCGTGACCGTGTTGCCCGAGCCCGGTCTCGCCTTGGAGGTCAACTCGACATTCGTCGGGCACGAGGGCGTCCCGACGTGCGCGACGCATTTGACGCTCGGCCCTGTCGGGCACGCTCCGTTCATCGTGACCGCCGAGCACGAGCACACGAGCCTCGACCCGACGATCCGGGCGCGGGAGTGCGCCTACGAGCACGCCCAGGCGGTCCTTGAGGCGTTGAAGGGCCTCGGCTATCACGTCGGCGTCGATGTCGGCGAGGGCGCCTTCGTGGAGCTGGAGCGCGTCGAGCGCTAGCGCCGGTCGGCCAGCAGTTCCTTCCTGGCGAATCGGGGATCTTCGGTTGCGGGTGTCCGCCCCTCCCTGATGTTCGCACGCCGCGGCGTGCGGGTTGGTCGGGGAGCGGCCCCGCACCGGGCGGGGTCCACGTCCTGAAAGGAACCGCGATGGCACTCCCGAGCGCTTGGCCCTCCCAGCAGCACGCCGCCTACGCCGGTATCGGCTCGCGCCGCACCCCGCCAGACATCCTCGACCTGATGCGCCGCGCCGGAGCGGTCCTCGCTGCCTCGGATTGGGTGCTGCGTACCGGCATGGCGGGCGGCGCCGACCAGGCGTTCTACCGTGGCGCGAGCGCACACGGAGCACTTGAGCTGTACCTGCCCTGGCCCTCGTTCGAGGCCAACGCCCGGATTGCTGGCGGCGCAGAGCAGTTCGTCCTCTCCCGGCCAACCGAGGCCGCGCACGAGCTGGCCGCGCGGTTTCACCCGGCGTGGTCTCGGCTCTCGTCTGCGGTGCGCTCGCTGCACGCCCGCAACGCTCATCAGGTGCTCGGCCCCGACCTGGCAAGCCCGGCGCGCTTTGTGTTGTGTTGGACGCCGGATGGCAGCCTCGACGGGCAGGGCCACGGGGTCGGCGGGACCGGCCAGGCACTTCGTATCGCCCACGAGCACGCCATCCCGGTCTTCAACCTCGCCCGGCCCGAGCACGCCGAGCGCGTCCTGCGCTGCTGCGCCGATGGCTGAGCGTCGCATCGCGCCAACACGGCAGTTGCCGGGGTCGGGCGTGCTCGCCCGTCGCGGGAGCGACCCTCCCGATTGTCGCACGCTGCGCGTGCGTGCTGGTCGGGATCGGCTCCCGCAACGGGTGGGAGCCACTTGTGAAAAGGAGAGCCAGATGGCTACCAGCACAACAGAGAACGCCAGCAACGGCCACGCCAGCAACGGCAGTGGTCGTGTGGAGCTGCGCGAGATCCCGCTCTCGCGGATCGTCATACCCGAGGGGTTCAACCCGCGCGGCGAGGTCGCCCACGACGCGGAGCTGGAGGCGATGGCGGAGACGATGCGCCAGCGCGGATGCCTCCAGGCAGTGCGGGTCCGCGCGAGCGGAACCGGTGAGTACGTGCTGGTCGCCGGTGAGCGGCGCTACCACGCGGCGGCGATAGCCGCCCTCACGCAGATCCCGGCCACGGTGCTGCCCGCCGGTGCGGGAGACGAGGCCGAGCAGCTCGATCTGCTCACGGACGCGATGATCGAGAACGAGGTCCGCCAGGACTTGAACCCGTTGCGGCGCGCGATGGGTTTCCAGGCGATGATCGACCTGGGCCTGAACGTTCGCGGCGTAGCCGAACGTCTCGGCGGGAAGACCAAGCGCAGCTCCCGCGAGAAGCGCATCCGTGAGCACCTGGCGATCCTCACGCTCCCACAGGACGTGCGCAAGCTCGTCGCCGAGGAGAAGGTCCCGATGCTCGCGGTCAAGGCGCTCTCTGAGCTCGCCGCGATCCAGGAGGAGCTGCCGCCCTACGCGGTCGCGGCCGTGCTCGACGAGGACAAGCACGTCGAGCCCTACACCTGGCAGGAGGTCGCCGAAGGCGCGTTCGATGTCGCGTACACGCGCTGCGAGACCCTTCCGGCCGGGGTGTTCCTGTCATCGGAGAGCTACCCGCTGCGCACGTTCGAGCTGGGCGAGAAGGCGAGGAAGGATTTGGCCGCCTATCAGAAGCTCGTCGGCCGGGAGATGGCCGAGGTGCGGTTCACCTCCGAGCGCATCGAGCGGGCTCGCGTGCTCGGCGCTGCACACCAGACCGGGTACGGGACGTTGATCGTCGGCCAGGACGTTGCAACGGTACTGGTCGAGGACTGCATCGCCGAAGCTCTCAAGGACGCGCGCGCGCAGGCACGTCACCAGCGCGAGGTCGAGAAGGAACGCCGCGCCGATGGGGCCAGCGACACCGCCGCCGCCGCCGGCGATGAGGGCGATGGGTCGCAGGGCGCCGAGGACGGCGAGTCCGTCGAGCAGGACCCCGAGGCTCAGCGTCAGGCCGAACGGGAGACGCGCGAGGAGGCGATCCGCTTCAACCTCGACCTCGGGTTGTTCGCGTTCAAGTACCTCCCGAAGATCAAGGCCGACGAGCGGGTGCTGCGCATCCTCTCCTCCGTCGATTTGGTGCGCTCGCTGCGGGAGATCGCCTCGCGCGGAGCGCGCCTGTGCCTCCCCGGTTGGGTGACTCAGACCCCGCAGCGCAACGAGAAGGTGAAGACGACGTACTTGGAGACCTTCGACGCGGAGGCCCGCGCCGCTGGTTTTCTGGAGGGAGCCACGAGCGCAGGCGACATCGCGGGCAGGACGCTCACGCTGATCGCGCTCGCGTCCCTCGCCAACGAGCAGGACACGGTTGCCCTCTCGCGCCAGAGCCACTACGAGCTGACTTTCGGTGGGCCGTGGGCGGCGCAGGCCGAGCGGGACCTGAACGCGATCGTCCGCGAGCGCATCAAGGAGGGCCAGTTCCCGGCACTCGACGCGATCCTCTCCGAGCGGATCGCCAAGGATGAGCAGGCAGTCGCTCGCGAGCAGGAGATCGCCAGCGCGAGCGCTCGGCTGCAGGACGTGAATGGTCGTCTCTCCGAGCTGGATGAGAAGGAGCTCGACCAGGCGCTCAGCGACGCCGAGTTGGCCTGGGGCGAGTACAACCCCAAGACGCGGGAGCTGCGCACGCAGATCGACACGGTGCGCGAGCAGCGCGCCGCCGCGCAGGCAGGCGAGCACGCAGGCGAGCAGGCCGAGGTCGCCGCCTGACGGGTCACACGGGGGCTGCGGCGCGGGATCGCCTCCTGCGCCGCAGTCACCCTCGCAGCACATGGCGCTTGGAGTTTCACACGAGCCGGAAGGGTGAATAGCCCCCCGGTTCGAGCGCCTTGCTTGTCGTCTCCGCGGCCGGGTTCAAGCCCACCCCTTAAGGCCAGCAGACCGGCGCTGGCGGCACGTAAAGCGCTGCGCTTCGCGTCGCCTGGCGGCGATCCCTGACGGGACAGCGCTTGACGTGCCTTGCCGGCCCGCTTTGGCCGGGGCGTGCTCAACCCCGACCGACAGGAGAAAACAGTGAACAGCTACGCAACGCGACCTGACGGTCTACTCGTCCCGGCGCATGTGAATCTCGGAGCCCCGCGCGTTGTGCATTGCAAGCGCGAGCGCCACCACGTTTACATCGGGCGCAACCCGAAGTGGATGGCGCCCTCGAAGTGGGGCAACCCGTTCGTGGTTGGCAAGCACGGCGCTCGGGGAGAGTGCATCGCGCTCTATGAGGACTGGCTGCGCCAGAACGAGGCGCTGACCGCGGCGCTCGATGAGCTGCGCGGGCTCGTGCTCGGGTGCTGGTGCGCGCCGCGCGCGTGCCACGGCGACCTGCTGTTGGGGCTCGCGAATGCGACTCTCGCGCAGCGCGAGCGCTGGCTTTCGCTCGCGGCGTGAGTGCAGATTGAGCCCGTGCGGCGCTCGCGTGCTCTCCCGATGGTGGCACGCCCCGAGGGGGCGTGCTCGGGAGGTCGCACAGCGCCCGCCGCCGGGGCGGGTCGCCGACCATAGGAGGACAGAACGATGGGCTGGACCGGAGGAGAACTGCGTAAGCCGTTCACAGCACTCGCCGCGATCGAGTTCGATCTCGGCGAGGACTTCGCGCGACGAGTGATCGACACCGCGCTCTACGGCCGCGTCGTGTACGCCGCCGTCCGCTCACGCGACGGGCAAGCAGTGTTCGGGCTCGTGTTGTTGACCGAGCGCCGCGAAGGACTGCTCTACACCAAGTCGATCGGTGAGGACGAGGGGCCGGTCGAGGACCGCTGCCCCGCTCGTATCCTCGACCGGCTCACGCCGCCGAGTAACGAGTACGCGGGCCAGTGGCGCGAGCGCTGCCGCGCGCGCCTGGCGAAGCCCAGGCCGCGCCCAGGGCAGACGGTGATCTTCAAGGAGCGCGTGAAGTTCACCAACGGTGACGAGCTGCGCACGCTGACCTTCCAGGGCGGCTCACGCTTTCGCTCGCCCGCTGGCCGCGTCTACCACATCCGCTCATGGCGAGAGCGCGCCTACACGCTGCGCGGCGCAGCGAATGTGTCAACTCGGGCGCGGGCCGTGAAAAGGTGACACCACTGCCCGCGCCAGCGCCCGAGGAATGGACGTTCTTTCTCGGTACACACGAAGTTGGCTGGCTGGAGCGCGGTGTCGGGCCGCTGTTCGTCTCGCACCGGCGCCTGAAGCGACGCTCACGGCTCCCGCGCGCAACGGCACCGTGGGCGCTTGACTCCGGCGGGTTTACAGAGCTGCGCCTGCACGGAGGCTGGCAGACGACCGTCGATGAGTACCTTGAAGCAACGCGACGCTACGCAGAGGAGGTAGGCGGGTTGCAGTTCGCGTTTTCGATGGACTGGATGTGTGAGCCCGCGATCCTCAAACGCACAGGACTCACCATTTACGAGCATCAACGCAGAACCGTCGCTAACTTCGCCGAGCTGCGCGGTCGCGCGCCCGATCTACCGTTCGCGCCGGTCCTGCAGGGCTGGCGTATCTCAGACTATGTGCGCTGCGCCGAGTTGTACCGCGCCTGGGGTTTTGACCTCACCCGAGAGCCAAGGGTCGGCGTCGGCTCGATCTGCACCCGCCAAGGCACCCCCGAAGTCGAGAAGATCCTCTACGCACTCGCCGCCGGCGGCCTCGCACTCCACGCCTTCGGCGTCAAGCATCGCGGTCTACCCGGCTGCGCCGGCGCGCTGGTCTCCGCAGACTCGACCGCCTGGTCACTACAGGCACGCTATGACGCACCGCTACCCGCCTGCCGGCACCAGCGATGCTCGAACTGCATCAGGTACGCGGTGCGCTGGCGAGACCGACTGCTCTCCCAGCTCGACACGGACCCGCCGGGCGCGCGGCCTCGCCGGGGCTGGCACCCACATTCAAGCAGGCCACGGGCCTGCTGATGAGGGGCGCCTACTCACCCCGACGAGAAGGAGCGCCGCCATGAACAACGCTGGCCGCACATTGCAGATCACTTACACCGGCGAGCCGGTAAGAGTGAACCCGAAACGGATCACCAAGAAGATGTCCGTGCCGGACCTCGGCTGGAGTGACGCCCGGCCAGGCAACGAAGCCGTTACCCTTTTCACAGAAGCCGAAGCAACGGGAGCGCTAGTAGTTCCCAAGGGTATCACCGTTGACTGTTATTCCCGCGACACCGATGAAGCGCACGACTTCATGCTCGTGGCCTACCCCGCCGGTGGGAGGGGCGCCGGTATCACCGACGGTTGGTTTGACGTCGAACTGCTCACCGAACGTGACGGCACTCGTTCGCAGAACGATCGGGCCGTGGTGCGGGAGGCGTTGGAAGTCATGGCCGCGAAGATCGACGCGACGCTGAACGTCGAGTAACAGAGGATCGGGGCTCTGGCGAGTTCACCACAGGTTCTCTCCAGTCGGGCTAGAGCGCACCCCTTAAGGCCAGCAGACCGGCTCTGGCGGCGCGTAAAGCCCTGCGCTTCGCGTCGCCTGCGGCGATCCCTGGCGGGACAGGGCTTGACCCGCCTTGCCGGCCTGCTTTGGCCGGGGCGTGCTCAACCCCGACCAACAGGAGAGAACAATGAGCTCAGCCACACGCAGTAACGACCCGACCTCACGACAGCTTCAATTCGTCCGCTCACTTGCCGAACAGACCGGCACGAGTTTCACCCCTCCCAAGACGCGCACTCAAGCGAGTAGTGAGATCAAGCGGCTGCTAGCGCTAAAGGAGTCCGGTCAAAACGGCCCGACATCACGGCAGCTTCGCTTTCTCAGGTTGCTTGCGGAGCAGACCGGCACGAGTTTCACCCCCCCGAAGTCGGGCGAGGAGGCTGGTTGTGAAATTGAGCGGTTGCTGGCGATGCAGGAGGCTGGTCACGTCGAGCTGGCGATCAGGCCGAGCGACATCGAGGCGGAGCCCAGCGAGAGCGAGTTCGTGTACGCAACTGGCGTTCAGCCAGGCGAGGTTGTCGGCTTCGGCTCGGCTGCGAGCTGGCGCAAGGCGGCACCCGAGCAGACGGTCCCGCCGACAGCGCCGCAGGTGGGGCAGCTCACGGAGCTTGGGCGCTACAGCGTCAGTGGCGGGGAGCGCGTCCTGTATGGGCAGCGCATCAAAGGGAGCGTGAGGATCACCGACCGACCCGCAGCGGGCGCCGGGCGCGCGTATCTCGTTGAGCGCGAACTGGAGCAGGACGGCTACTCGGCGTTGAAGGCGCTGGTGGCTGACTACACCGAGCAGGCACGGGAGCTGGACGCGATCCCGATGGCGAGCAGCATCGTTCGCCGCGAGCTCCAGCAGGCCGCGGCGTAACGCCAGGGCCGCCGACGTAGAGGGGTCTGGCCGGCGGGCCGCCGCCCTCTACAGGTTGGCACGCCCTGCGGGCGTGCCGCAGGTCGGGCTCAACGGCCCACCACCAAGAGCCGTTCCTGTAACTCATTCAGAGAAAGGCAGGTCCCTCATGGGTATCACAGAGTCGAGCACGCTTACAACACCCGAGCAGAACAGTGAAACCGGCGGGCACATCGTCATCGCTCACACCAACGAGGAGGGAACGCTTGTCAGCGGGACCTCGCGCGGTGACGGCTCCCGTGACGCGCTGCGCGCCTCGGGCTTTCGCTGGTCGCGCAACCTCGGCGTTTGGTACATGCGCCAAAGCCGCGGATTCGCCCCGCGTCACGAGCGGATCGACACGCTCGCCGCCGCCCTACGGACGGCCGGTTTTACCGTCACAGTGGACATCGAGCAGTACGACCCGGCCAGCACCTTCCAGGCGCGACAGAACGCCAGCGACCAACACGCTGACGCGCACGCCGAGCGCGCGACGAAAGAGCACGAACGCTACGCCACGCGCCGCGACGCCGCAAACGCGATCGTGGCGATGATCCCGATGGGACAGCCGATCCTCGTCGGCCACCACTCCGAGCGCCGCCACCGCCGCGACCTTGCCCGCCATGACCGCAACATGCGCAAAGCGATCGAGCACGGCGAGAACGCCCGTGAAGCTACCCGGCGCTCGGACTCGGTACGCGCGCAGGCAGAGGCCCGCGAGAGCCCGGTCGTGATGGGCCGCAAGGTCGCCCGCCTTCAAGCCGAGCAGCGCCAGCTCGAAAGGCGCCTCGCGGGCGCCACCGGCGAATACGCCGAGCGGCTGCGCGCTCGCCAGCACGTCATCGAAGAAGACGTTGCGTTTCTGCAGGAGGCGATCGAGTGCAGCGGCGAGCGCGTCTACACCAGCGCCGACATCCAGAAAGGCGACCTCGTGCAGCTCCGCGGCCGGGCATGGCAGCTCGTCGTCAAAGCCAACCCGAAGACGGTCGCGGTCAAGACGCCCTACTCATGGACGGACAAGTACCCCTACCACGAGATCACCGGCCATCGCCGCCCGGCCAACGAGCCGCAGGCGAGCGCCGACGCCTAGATCGTGCATCCGGCGAGTCTCGCCGGCGGGCCTTGCCCTGCCGAGTTTCGCACGCTGCGCGTGCGCGGCACGGGGCAAAGGCCCGCACTCGGCGGGCTCACAACAACGTGATTAAGGAGTGCCATGAACATCTCCAACGACGGACACAAAAGAGAGAATGACCCGCCGGCGGCACCCAGGAGCGTCGCCGCTGGGATACATGAACATCTGTGCGAGGAGGCAGCCCAAGCGCCGAGGCCCGCGGTGCAGCGTGGCCGCCCAGGCCCACACCGCGACCGTCGCGAGGCCCTGGCGTCCGCGCGTCATCACGCCTTCGAGATGCTGCTCGCACTCGTAAACGCAGGCGAGGCGACTCAGGCGTGCGACGTCGACCGTCCGTGGGCGCTCGCGCGAGAGTGGGCCGCGACGAGCAGCACCAGCAACCTGCGCGATTGGGAGCGCATCACCTCCGCCATCTCGCCTGCGCCAGGCCGCGAGGACCCGCCGACCGTCGAGGACGAAACTGGCCGGGTCGTAGTGGCGGACCTTCAGACGCCTGGCACGATCGACGTTGGACTGTTGCGCGAGCAGCGCGATTGGCTGTTGAGTCTCGCTGGCGCCCCCTCACCTGCCGAGGTCGCGCAGCTCATCAAGGTGGACTCGGGGCATCTCGACGGGCTCGTGAACTTGCTCGACGCGATGCTCGACAGCGCCGAGGGATACCCGATACCCGGCGCAGGTATCGCGCGACGCGCGGCCGGCGGCCCTGCGGGCTGCGCCGCTCGCGCTCGCTGACGCTCGCGCATCGGGGCGCTGCAGGCGAGAGGGCCGGGCGGGCCGTGCCCCTCCCGATGTTCGCACGCTGCGCGTGCGCGGGAGGCGGGGCAACGGCCCGCACCCGGCGGGCCAGAACCCGTGAAAGGAAGGTCGGCGATGAGTGCCACCGCTACACCCGATTCACCCGTCTGCGACGCCCCGGTGTGCGAGCGCGCACCGTGCTTCGGACGGTACGTTGAGCACGAAACACAGGATGTTCGTGAACTCGTTGGCCTCGCGCGCCCGGACGGGAGCACGTTCGTCGTTGACCGTCTCGCGCGTACCGCGGGCGACGGTCGCGTGGTCGCGCGTATCGCAGCGAGCGAGCCGCCCGAGAACGCCGCCATGATCGCCGAGATGTACCTCGCGGACGAGCCGCGGCGGGGCCGCTGCCGTCTGCTCGGCGCAGACGACCTCGCCAGGACGCGGCCCGCGTCCTCGCCGACGAGCATCGAGAGCACAGTCCTCGAACACGCGCCGCTGCTCGACGGCGAGGGCTACTGCTTTCGCATTCGCGAGCTCACGACCGGCCGTTCCGTGCCCGAGCTGCGCTGGGCACGCTCGCGCCTCCACGACGAGCAAGAGCCGCCCGAGCCCGTGACGCTGCGCGATGTCGTCGCGCGCTTGGAAGACTACGAGCCGGCGCGGGCGCTCACGATCGAGGCGCTTGCGGCCTACCGCGAGGACCCAAGCTGCTCCACCTGCACCCTCGACGGGGAGCTGCAGCGCCTACAGGCGAGCACCATTGTTCTGAATCGTGGGTTGCGCGAAGCTGTCCGTGGCGCTGTCAAGTTTCGCGGCCTGAGCATGAGCGAGATCGCGCTGCGCTGCGGGCGCACCAAGCGCGACCGTGCAGGCCGCGTCAGCGGCGAGACGAGCTGGCTCGCCCGCCGCATCGGCCAGGTCCCCGAGAGCGGCGAGCAGCACCCCTCGCCCTGGGTGCAGAACGATGTCCTCGCGCTCATCGCGCGCGACGGGCTGCGCGTTTGCCCGTGCGAGGTAGAACTGTGAGCCGCGCCGGCTATTGGATCAGGTTGACCGGCATCCCGCGGCTCGCGGCGTTGCGCGCGAGCGGGCCGTCCAAAGTCCATAACCCGGCGTTCAGCTCGCGCGCGAGCGCGACGTAAGCCGCGTCGTAGGCGCTACGCCGCTGCAGCTCAATCGCCACGCCGATCACCGCAGCGCCGTCACCGAGGGGGTGATAGGCGATCGGCATGGCCTCAAGCTCGGCCCACAGCGCCGGAAGGTCACTCTGCTCGATTTCGCCGATACTCGTCTTGCGCGTCAGGACGTTCGCGGCCTCATACCGCGCGAGCGCTGGCGCGTGCAGCTCGACACCCTCGCGCGCCCAGCGCTCGATGCACTGCTCGACCGCATCGCTCTCAGGCTCACGCGCTACGAGCGCGACAACCGCGTTCGCGTCGATGACGACTCGCACCGCAGCCGTGGCGCTCAGGACGTTCGCCGCTCAAGCTCTGCACGGCTTTCGCGGACATCCTCGACCGCTCCGCGGCCGGGCTTCATCCGCGCCCGCAATGCGCGCAGGCGAGCGAGCGTCGCAAGCGTGCTCTCCGTGTCTGGACCTGCGGGCAGGTGCTCGCGCAGGATGCGCTCGGCGGCGCTGCTCACGTCCTCGTGATGGCGTGCCGCGTCCTCGCTCAACCGCTCGAACGTCTCAGGGCCAAGGTCTACCTGTCGGGGCATCGTCGCCATCGCACAACAGAGTTTACCGCGGCCTCCCCGCCATTACCAGGGGGCGTGGTGGTGCGGACGGCGACAACGGGGCGCGCATCTAAACGGCCTCGAAGGCCAAGCCGCGCGGCAGGCCAAGCCCCTGACGCCTGCACTTCGGGTCAGTCAGTCGCCCGCACCACCGCAGAGTCTTCCACAGGCACGTCGGGGCTGCTGGCTTCGCCGCAGCCAGCACGGCCACCGCTTCGCGGTCGGCCCTGGCAGACCCTTTGATTCATCCCGCGTGGGGCCGTCGCCCTCTCCAGCGTCGCACGCCCGCCGGGCGTGCGGAGGTTCGGGCACGGCGACCCCGCGCGGGGCGGGGCGCACCCGACCAAGGAAGGAGCCGTGTCGTATGAGCGCGAACGCGATCGACACCACGACACCCGAGGTAGTCACGAACTGTCTCGGCGAGTCCCGGCCCGTCAAGTCCTCATGGCCTGACGGAAGCTACGCCTGCCCGTTCTGCCAGGCGGCGGTCACGCCGTCGCATCGAGAGCGGCCGTGCCCGAACCCGATGTGCGAGGCCAACCCGTACACGAAGCCGGAGGAGATCCTGCGCCGGCGCGAGCAGCAAGCCGAGCACGAACGTGAAGTCGCGCGACGCAAAGCACAGGCGGAGCACATGAGCGCCTACGCCCGCGACTGGCGCGAGCGGCAGGCCGCCGAGGTCGCCGCTGCGCGCGACGCCGGCTACTGCACCACCTGCTTCGTGCGCTCCGGGCACCGCCGGCACGTTCGACACCGCACCCCCGACTACCACGAGCAGCGGGGTCGCTGAGCCCCGCCGTCCGCTTGCGCGCTCGCTGACGCTCGCCCAGCTCCCCCTCCCGATGAGGGGTCGCCCTCGCGTGGGCTCGCGCCCGGCCGACGACGGCCTGCGGCCGGCGAACACGCGGGCCGCCGCGTGCTGCCGTTGAAGCCACGGCCCCGGCTCTACGGCAACAGCCGGGATACCGATGCGACCGAGCCTCCCTGCGGTCGGCTCGCTGATCGAACCCGGCGCCGCACGCCTACGGCCTGCTCGCGTTGCGGCGTTCGCGCCGCTGTCCAGCCACGGCGCTGCGGGGCCACCCTCCCCGATGGTCGCACGCTCCGCGTGCGGGGAGTCGGGGTAGGCCCCGCGCTGGGCGGGGCTGTTCGACCCGAAAGGACGGTGCCCTGATGGGGCACTCCGGGCGTGAAAGGAGAAGATGATGAAGACCTACAAGACGCAGAGGCGCAATTCGCACAGGGTGTCCCAGTCGCGTGTGCTCCACAGCAGCCGAGGCCACCGCGGCTGGCATCCGTGGTCGCTGCATCTAATGCGGAGCCGCAGCCGTCACGGCGGTGTCGAGCGCCGCGGATGGACGCTGTTCGTCAGCGTCGGCGGGTATCGCTTCGAGGTCGGAACGCGCTGACGGCCGCCGCGAGTCACCGGGTCGGCCCAAACCATCAACCCAGGCCGCGCTCACCGATGACATTGAGGCGGGGTCGCTGCCCAAGGCGCCGATGTGCCAGCAGCGCTCCGCGCGCTGGTCGAGGCGGTGGAGCAGGCAGCCCAAGGAGAGGCGCCGCCGCCGAGTGCGGGCGCCGCCCGCTCGCCTCGCCCACCCCGAAGGTCCGGCGGCCGTAGCCCGGCTCGCCGCTCGCTGACGCTCACCGGCCGCTCGGCGGCTGGCCCTCGTGCGGGCTCGCGCCCGGCCAAACGACGGCCTGCAGCCGGCGAAAAGCCCGGGCGCTGCGTGCTGCGGTAGAGCCGCGGCCCCACGGCAACGGCGAGATACCGATGCGCGGGCTTCGCCCGCTGTGACTGAGCCTCCCTGCGGTCGGCTCTCTGATCTACCGCCCCTCGCGCATGAGCACTACCGCATGAGATGCCGGCGTGTCGCGCGCGCGCGCCGGGCGGGGCCTTGCCCTCCCGATGATCGCACGCTGCGCGTGCAGGGGAGGGGCAACGGCCCGCGCCCGACGAGCCCAACCCGGAAGGGAGCAACGTGAGCACCTACAAACCGCAGAACGCCGCGCTCGACGGTCTTGCCACCGAGACCGGGGGCAGCACCGGCTACCCCACAGACGAGCAAAAGGCGGCGCTGGCTGCCTACGATCCCGCCTTCGAGTCGCGCGTCTTCAGCGGCGACGTGTACCTGCGCCGAGGCCCTGGAGCACCTGTCCTGCGCATCGATCCCGACGGCCGCGAACATTACCCCGCGCAGTGGCCCACACGAGGCGTCACGCTGCAACAGGCCGAGGCCAGCGCCGCAGCGATCAGGGCGACGATCACCACCATCGAGCAGGAGAGCGCGCAATCCCTGGACGCGCGGATCGAACGGTTGGAGCACCTGACCGCCACGGCGCGGGACGGTGAGGGCGACGACAAGAAGCGCTGGGAGAACGAACTCGCCGGTGCGCGCGCTGAGTGGGCAAACCGCTTCCCTGGCGTTGCGGACTGCGAGCGCGTCGCCGCCGGCGACATTCAGGTCGGCGACCGCGTAGCGCGCGCCCGCACCCACCCGTTCGTCAAGGTTGCACAGATCAACGTCGGCAACAGCGCCGTCCGACTACTCAACGAGCACGGCGCCACGATCGCGCGTCCGCTCAAGACTGCCTCCTGGTGGCGGATCGCAGAGAGGGGGTGCTGAGGATGGCCGCGCCGAAGCCTCCCCGCAGGATTGAGCCGGACGTGCAGCGCCGCGCGCACACGCGCCCGCTGCGAGAGCTGGCCGATGACGAGCTGTGCGCGCTCACGGAGCTGCCGACGGGCGCCTTCAAGGACGAGCTGCGCGTGCCGCTGCTCACGCTCGGCATCCTCGCCAGCTACGAGGTAAGCGAGCGCGACTACGAAGGCATCGAGATCCCCCGGATGGGCGAGCAGGGGGGAGCTGGCGATGAGTCGTAGCATCCAGCCGATCCCGTGTGTCGAGCGTTACGCGCGCAAGCACGAAGGCGACCCGGTGCCCGTAGTCGCCGAACACTTCACGCCGGCGAACGGCTGGCGACGGCACCCCTGGAAGAAGCGCATCAGTCGCAGCTACGCACGGCGACTGAAGCGTGAAGGCGTCACCTGCGTTGGCCTGCTCATGGCGCCGGGCAGGACCGCGGACTTCAAGATCGAGGCGCTGCTGAGCAGCGCCTCGGGGGGTCTGGACTGACGCTCACCCGACCTCGCTTCAACGCGGCTCGGCGGGAGGGTCCTGCTCGACACCGAGCGCGCGCTGCACCCACGCCACGTCGTGCCACGCGCCGAGCTTCCAGCCGATCTGCCGGTAGACGCCGATCGGCTTGAAGCCCATTGCTCGGTGCAGGCCGACGCTCGCCTCGTTCGGCAGCGTCATGCCCGCGACCGCCATCCGGTAGCCGCGCGCGGCAAGCCGCTTGAACAGCGCCTCGTACAGCACGCGACCCGAGCCGGTGCGCCGCCGGCCCTGCTCGACGTAGACGCTGACCTCGCACGAGAAGCGGTAGGCCGCATGCTTCTGATGCGGCCCGCCGTATGCGTAGCCGACGACGCGGCCCTCGTCTTCAAGCACGACCCAGGCGTGCGTGCGCGTCGCTGCCGCAATGCGCTCGGCCATCTGTGCGGGCGTCGGCGGCTCGGCCTCGAAGCTGACGGCCGTCTCACGCACATACGGGGAGTAGATCGCCGCGCACGCCGGCGCGTCGTCCTCGCTTGCATCTCTCACGGTCGCACCAAACACCCGGTCGCAGGATACGCGCGAGCGCTCGACGCGACTCGCTGACGCCCGCTGGATCGATCGTGGCGCTGGCCCTCGCGTGGGCTCGCGCCCAGCCCCGAGCACGGAGGTACGTGCGCGGGCTTCGCCCGCTGTGAGCGCGCCAGCCTGACGGCTGTCGCTCGGATCGACCCCCGGTGCTGTCGCGCCTGGTTCGGCCTACGGTCTGCTCGCGGCTGCTGCGCCTTCGGCTTCGCAGACCGCGCGGCCCGGCCGCTCCGCGACCGACCCGACGCATCCCTCCGGCCTCACGCGCTACGCCGCACCAGCCGCCTACGGCGGCCTGCGGCTCCGCGCCCGGCGCACAGCACCAAAGGCCGTCGCTCCTATGTCAAGACCTTTCGCTGAATGCGAGGTTTTGGGAGCGGTCTTTCGGATTACGTGACGCCAACGGTTGACTAAAGGATGGAATCTCCGCTTGAGTTGGTGCTAGCCTGTTCTTAGCTCAACGGTGTGGCGGGAAGCGCTGCCCCAGGAAGGAGCCACCGTGATCGACGGGGATACGCCCCCGGCGGGCGAGTCAGAACAGCCCACCCGATCGGAGACCGACGCGGAGTCAACCGCCACGGGTATCGACAGCTCAGTGACGGTCCCAAGCGAGAGCGCTTTGGACCGTGCTGATACACACGCAGAGGTCGATCGAACGGCGTCCGAACACGATCAAACGGCCGAGGAAGCCGATCAGACGTCATCCGACAGCGACCAGACATCGGCTGAAAGCGACGAGGCGCAAGCGGAGGTCGATCAGTTGATCTCCAACCGAGATCAAGCGGTCGCAGATCGCGAACGTGATACCCGCAGAGGGGGCGGCGAATCGGATCGCGCATACGAGCGCTCGCGCTCCGAGCGTCTAGCGGGAACGCTCGTCCGAAACCTGACGAGCGAGGAGAGGTCCAGGACGGCCGCAGATCGCCTCCAGCAGTCCACACAGCGCGATGAGGACGCCGAGGCGCGAGACCTAAACGCGAACGCACGCGACCGCGCTGCCACCCAACGCGACCATGCCGCCGAAGAGATAGAGCCACAGATAGATCGACCTCGCACCGCAGTTGGCGCGGCACATGACCAAGCCGCGGCGGTCCGTGACCGTGCGGCTGCCAATCGCGAACATGCAGCAAGCGATCGTGAGCAGGCGGCAGCGGATCGCGCCGCCGCCACGAGGAACGCGGGGTCGCGAGAGCCGAGCCGAGAGCCGCGCAAGCCTATGGGCACCAAGTCGTAGGCCAGCTTGCGGGTGGGATCGCACACCACTTCAACAACTTGCTCGCGATCGTCCTCCTGTACGCCAACCAGTTGACTCCACGAGCGCCCGACGCCACCGAGCGAGGCGATATCGAGGAGATCATTGCTGCTGCCGACCGTTCCACGTCGCGCTCCCAACGCATTGACCAAGCGCCCCGTCGCGACCGGAAACCGCTCCTGCTGCTCACACGAGCTCGCGGACAACAAGACACCAACTGCCTCAGTTAGCGTGCGCGGGCTTCGCCCGCTGTAACCGAGCCTCCCTGCGGTCGGCTCTCTGATCGACCCCGGTGCTGCACGCCTACGGCCTACGGGTCCGCTCGCTGGACTGCTGGCTTCGCCGCAGCCAGCACGGCCACGCCGCTTCGCGGCGGCCTTCGCAGACCCTTCGGCCTGCGCTGCTCGCCTTCGGCTTCGCCGCGCCCGGCGTACAGCACCAAGCCCGAACAGACTAGATGCACAACCCTCCGGGTGCTGTGTGATCGCTGTGTGACGAAGTCGTTGGCCGGTTTCGCGCGCTCACGGTCAATAACCCATGTGATGACCGCAGCCAGCATCGCCGCCGGCAAAGGCGGAGGGTACGCCCGCTATCTGGAGGGCAAGACGATCCAGCCCGAGCGCGGCGACTACTACTTGAGCCCCGAGGGAGAGCCGACACAGGCCCCGGGGCAGTGGCTGGCGAGACCCGACACGCTCGCCCGTCTGGGGATCGAGGGCGCCACAGTGGAGGGCCGCGAGTTCATCGCGCTGATGGAGGGACGCCACCCCCGCACCGGGGAATGGCTCAGGCGCGAGGGCTCAAACGGCCAGCGCGGCGGCGGGATCGACCTGACGTTCTCAGCGCCGAAGTCGGTGTCTGTCGTGTGGGCGCTCGGGGACGAGCGGGAGCGCCGCGAGATCGAGGCCGCGCACGCCGCGGCCGTCAGCGACGCGATGGCGCACCTCACCGAAACGGTGCCAACGGTCCGCCGCCGCTACGAAGGCGAGTTGGTCGAGGAGCACGCCATCGATCTCGTTGCCGCTGAGTACCGGCACACGACCGCGAGGGGTGTGATGGAGGGCGACGCGCCGGACCCGCAGCTCCACAGCCACGTCGTCATCACGAGCGCGGTCCGCCAGGACGGGCGCATTGTCGCCGTCGCCTCGCGGCCTATCTTCCGCTCTGCCCGTGAGGTCGGCGCGTACTACCGCTCGGCGCTCGCGCACGAGCTCTCCCAGCGCGGGTACCGCATCGAACGGGGCACCGGGAAGAACGGCCGGTACTTCGAGATCGAGGGCGTCCCACGGAGCATGTTGGATGCCTTCTCGGCTCGTAGCCGCGAGGTCGCCAGGGCCGCCGAGCGGTTCCGCGCGAAGTGGGGTCGCGCACCGGAGCGTGGCGAGCTGCGCCAGCTCAAGCTTGAGAACCGCAAGGCGAAGATGCTCGTCACGAAGGCCGACCTGCAGCTCGTGTGGAACGAGACAGCCGCGCGCTTCCAGGCCCCCAGCGACCGCGACCAGGGTGACGCGGAGCGTGTTCTCGAGTATCGCCGTCCGCTGGAGGATCGCGTAGAGGAGCGCCTGACCGAGCGCGCCGCGACGTTTGAGCCGGGCGAGTTCCGCGCGGTCCTCTTGGAGCAATCCGTCGGGGACCTCTCCCCGCAGGAGGCGCTCGCGTTCTCAAAGACGATGATCGCCGAGCGCCGCGTCCTGCCTTTGGAGGGCGGGCTGATGACGACGCTCACGGTCCGTGCGCGCGAGCAGGCGATCGAGCGGCGGTTCACCACGCTCGCCACGGACGCCGGCCGGGATGTGGGGGAGAGGGCGCGCACGCTCGCCAGCGGCGAACTTGCAGAGCGGATCGGCGGCCGCCTCTCAGAGGAGCAGGCCCACGCACTCCACGTCATCACCAGCGGTGAGCGTGGCGCGATCCTCATCGGACCTGCCGGTACCGGCAAGGGCGTCGTGATCGACGCCGCCGCAAGAGCCGAGCAGCACACCGGCCACCGCACCCTGGGGATCGCCGTGTCGGGGTCCACCGCCCAGCGCCTCGGCCAAGACAGTCCCGCCCTCGCCGGACAGACCCTCACCCTCGACGCGCTCGTCTCCCGCGTCGAGCGCGGCCAGCTCCACATCGACCCGACGACCACCGTCTACTTCGATGAGGCCGGGATGGCGGACACCGACCGCCTCGACCGACTCACCGAGGTTGTGGAGCGCTCGGGTGCGAAGCTCGTGGCGATCGGCGACGCGGCGCAGCTCCCCTCGATCGGCGCCGGCGGCATGTTCGAACGCCTCACTCACCTCGCGCCCACCGCGGAGCTGTCCAACATCCGCCGCACACTTGACCCCGCCGAACAGCGCGCATGGGCAGACCTCCGCGCCGGACGCTCAGACAAGGCGATGGCGCACTACCACTCTCGCGGCCAGCTCCACATGACCGATACCCGCGACGAGGCAGTCGAGCAAGCCGCCCAAGCCTGGGCGAAGCTCACCCAGAGGCACGACCCCCGTGAGGTTGCGCTGATATCCGACTCCTCAAACCAAGAGATCCACCGTCTGAACGCCCGCGCGCAACACTTCCGCGCCGAGCGCGGCGAACTCGGAGACCTCGAAGTCCCAGTGCCCGGCGTCCACTACGGCGTCCGCCAAGGCGACCGCGTAGCCCTCATCGACCAACACCACGAGCCCGGCCAAGAACGCATCGAGAACGGCAGCCAAGGCCACGTCCTCGACATCACCCCCACCGGCGGCGTCCTCGTCGAGTTCGACATCACCGCCCGCCAACGCACCCTCGAAGGCGACGACCTCGCCCGCCTGCGCCTCGGATACGCCCAGCACATCCACCGCGCGCAAGGCGCGACCGTCACCCAAACCTTGGTTGTGACCGGCGGATGGCAGACAAGCAAGGAGCCCGCTTACGTCGAGGCATCCCGCGCCCGCCAAGGCACCAACTGGTACGTCTCCCGGCAAGACCTCGGGCTCGAAGGACACGACACCGACCGCATCAGCCGCCTCGCTGAGCAGATGCGCAACAGCCACGCCCAGACACCCTCGCTCGCGCACCCGGAGCTACCTGACATCGACTACGGGCCAGGCTACACGCCGACCCTCCCGCCGAGCCGCCAGCGACCAATCCCCGGGCTCGCCCGCGCCCTACACCGCCTCACCCAACCACCCGACCGTACCCAGGAGCGAACACGATGAGCCGCAAGATCCAGATCGTCCTACCCGACCCCCAAGCCGACCAGCTCGCCGAGCTCGCCGCCAACGCCGGCGAACCACAATCCACGCTCGCCGGGCTCCTCGTTCGCAACGGCATCGCCCAAGCCGTCAACGACGGCAAGGTCCGGCCCCTCAAACAAGCACCCATCGCCGTCGGCCGCGGCGGCGAGCGCGCCCGGTGGCTTGAGCCCTACGGCGGGGACCCCGACTGGCGGGCGGAGATGTGGGGCGCGATCGTCGCTCTGCACGGCCGCTACCCCCGCGCGCTCGCGAACCTCAAAGACGGGTGGTGGACCGACGAGCAGCACACCGAGACCCTCTGCGCACTCGCCGTCTGGCGCACAGAGATCGACGACGCCGGCGCCGACCCCCGCGAAGAGCTCGCCTTCCAAACCCAGCTCAACGACTACGCCCACACCCTCCGCCAAGACGGCGGCGGCGTCACGAAGGCATGGAAACCCGGGGCCCCGCCGCCCGAGTGGACACAGGACTAGTCCTCCCCGAGCGCCGGTGGGGGATCGTGCATGGAACCGTAGTCGATGCTGAGGTGTGTGATTGGTCTTCGAAGGTGAGTGAGGCGGTGAAGGGGAAGCCTCCGTGGGGGCAGTGGTCTGGCAGCAGGATGCCGTTGGGGTGGTAGCTGATGAGCTTGTTGTGGATGCGTTCGTAGTAGGTGAGTCCTCGTGGACCGAGGGTGGCGTGGAGCCTGATGATGGCGACGTTGGGTCCGCCAGGGAGGCTGGCAATGAGCGGTACCTCGATGGTGAGGTGTCCCTGGTCTGGTTCCGGGAGTAGTTGGCCGGGTAGCACGGCTTGGGCGCTGATGGGGCTTGGGGCGTTGGCGTAGAAGAGGATCGAGAGTTGTCCGTTACGTTCGGGGGTACGGAAGATTGCGACTTCGGCGGTCTCTCGTTCGATTGCTGGTCCTATGGGGATCTCGGCGAGGGCGCTGCCTTGGCCCATGCGGGAGTCGGCTGGGCAGCCTTCGGCGCCGAAGTATTCGAGTATGGTTTCTGTGCAGGTGGCGAGTCCGAGGCCGCTTGTGGTGATGCCGAGGTTCCCTGGGTAGCTCATGTCGAGCGCGGTCAGTGGTGAGGGGATCGCGTCGGCGGGTGCTTTGATCTGGATGGTGAATTCGACGGTGGTGGCTGCGCCGAGCCGATCGGGGGTGAATGTGACGTGGAGTTTGGCCAACTGGGCGGCGTGTGCTGTGGTCGGCAGGCACGCGCACGCCAAGAGGGAGCCGAGGAGCCTGTGTGTGCGGCGCGTGGCGCGTTTGTGGCGCCCGAGGGTTAGTACGAGAACCTGCCCGTTGTCTGGATGAGTAGGGCGTAGGTGCGGCGGTCGAAGGTGCCGGACAGCCCAGCGTGTCCGTGGGCGTGGCTGTAGCGGCTGCTACCGCCGGTGATTGTGAGCGTGCCGCTGAAGCTTTGGTAGCGCCCCGTGCCGTGTGCAGCTGCTCGCCCGGTGCCGTAGATCGAGCCTCCGTGGGTATGGATCGTGAAGTTTCCGGTGAGGACTTTGCCGGTGTAGACGACGGCGCTCATCGAGCCCGGAAGCGCTCCCGTCACTGGCCCTTCCTCGTCTAGCTGCGACCCGTTCGGCTTGACGAGGTGCAGGTGCGCGGTGGCGGTGCCGTTGATCGACCCTGCGGTATGCGCCGTCGGCTGCTGTCGGGCGGCGGAGGACACTGCGCTCATCCATACGGCGCCTGCAACTAGGGTCGCCAGCACCGCGATGGCGGCAGAATGGCCTCGATGGTTGGGATTGCGACTCATGGCTGGGTGGGCTGATCTGACGATCGTTCGCGATCGGCGACCTGCGGCTCCTCAAATAGTATCTTCAGATTGAACGGAGTCTATTGATTTGTCCAGCTTGTTTGGCCGCCAGGTGGCCGCTGGGCCGTCAGCCGTGTTGAGGCGACCTTTGTCGATGGTCGTGCTGGGAGGGTCTGTGTCGGATTACGCGGTGCTTGGCGGCCAGTATGTGTCGGCGCCAGGGGGGTATGGTCGCGCGTCCGGGGTTGCGCCCGTATCCGTCTCGCTCGATCTGGCGCAGGATCTCGCGGTAGAGCGCGGCTGCGAGAGCCATTCCCCGGCGTCCACGGGATAGGAGGGGGATCGCTCCGAGTCCTTCTTCGTACATGCGGTCGGCGCGAGCGATCTGGTCGCGCAGGAGCTCTTCGCGGGCGCCGGGCTCCGGGAGCCCGAACTGGTCGATCGTGGTGCGGGCGATGTAGAGGCGGCCGTGGGCGTGGTCCTCGTCGATATCGCGCAGAATGTTGGTGCGCTGGAACGCACGTCCGAGAATCGCCATCTTATGCTCGCCCTCGGGGTGAGAGGTGCCGAAGATCCTTGCGAGCACGACGCCGACTGCTCCACCGACGTACTGGCAGTAGCGTTCGAGGTCGGCTTCGGTATCGATCGGCTTGCGTTCGAGGTCGTCGCGCATCCCCCGGCAGAATTCGATCATCGCCTCGGGCGGCAGCGGGTAGCGGCTTGCGAGGTCGGTGAGTATGTGTGTCTCTGGTGTGTCTGTCTGTTGGCCGTTCGCCCAATGCTCGATGGCCTGCACTCGGCTCTCTGCCTGGGGGTCTTCGTCGTCTACAAGGTCATCGATCGTGCGCAGAACGCGGTAGAGGCGGCGCGCATCCGCCTGGAGGTCGCCTGGCAGCAAGCGGATACCCGCGCTGAAGGTGCTTGTGTCAAGGGCGCTCGTCGTGTTCGGCGTCGCGGTTTGGGGTGAGGCTCCTTGTGGGGGCATAGGACATGATCCCATCGTGTGGGTCTGACAGTGGTGTCACTGCATGTCTTTGATATGTGTGGGCCGGGGTTTGGCGTCGTGGGGTCATTCGGTTGAGAAGGCGGTTCGTGGGTTGAAGCGGCTGGTCTGTACAACGGCGATCATTGAGGCGAGGATCGAGATGCCGCCGACGATCAGGGTGGTGCGTAGCCCGAGTTGCCAGGCGGGCACGAACTGGACAGGGGAGCCGGTGGTGTGGTGAAGCCAGCCGTCGATTAGGTATTGGCCGGTAATGCCGGCGGCCATGCCGATGAGGCAGCCTGAGATCAGCAGCGTGCCGGTCTCGTAGAAGATCAGCCGGGTGAACTGGCCGAAGCTCATGCCGATCGAGATAAGCGATTCGAGTCTGCCTCGGCGCTGCCAGACCGCGGCGATCATCAGCGCGATGACCGACGCGATCGTGGCGATGAGCACGACGATCGTCGTGTCGTTCAACCGTGCGAGGGTGCTACCGAGCACCGCGCTGACTTCCGAGCGCCGTTCACCGACGGTCTCCACGGTGAGCGCGCCGCCGGGCGGCAGCGCGGCTTCGATCGCTTGCTTGCCGTGTTCGAGTGAGACGCCCGGCCTGAGCGTGACGGCGAGCTGAGACGCTGTGTTGCTGCCCCACAGCTTTGCTTGATCTTCGCTGTTCATCACGATTGCGCCTGAGAGCCAGCCGTAGTTGGCGATCGTCGCCGCGAGCCGCAGAGTGGCGTAGCCGGTGGGAGTTGGGATCGTGAAGCGCTCACCCAGCCGTAGATGGTCTTCGTGGGCGATCGTCTGGCTGATCGCGGCCCAGCCACCTTCGCGTAGATGCCTGTCGGCGGTGGGGAGCGACCCTTCGATGAGCTGGCTCGGCGCGATCTGCGCCGCGGTTTGGGGCGGGACGCCGAGGACCCATACGCGCCTTCCAGGCAGGTCGAGGAACGAGTCGCGCCACGGTAGCACCGACCCCACGACTGCGAGGTGCTGCAGGCGGTGTTGGGTTTCGGTGTATGCGAAGGGCTGGGTGGTGTAGACGTTCTCCGGGCCGCCGGGCTTGATCCAGATGCTGGCGCTCGAGAGAAGGTCGCTGGCGCCTGTGCGTACCGCGCGCTGCACATCGGCGACCGAGCCGCCGATCAGGACCATCAGGAGACTCGCGACCATCCCGGTAGCCAGGAGCGCGACCGACCGGGTGGGTGAGCCGCGCAGCTCGGCGGTCGCCAGACGCGCAGCAGGGTCGCTTGAGCGCCGCGACACGATGCGCGCCAGCTTGAGGATGTAGCGCAAGATCATCGGCAGGCAGATCACGAGGCCGGCAGCGAGCCCGACGACCGCCGCGACCGTCGTCGTCGGCGCCAGCAACGACACGAGGATCGAGACGCAGACGAGGAGCACCCCGCCCGCGAACACGGCGGTCTCGGAGAAATGGAGCCTGCGTGCGAATGAGAGTGTGCGTCCAACGGCGTCGGGCTCGGCGGCGACACCTCCGCGCAGCGCCACGATCGCTGGAAGTGCTGCGGCGGCGAACGCAGCGAGCATTCCGCCGCCGAGTGCGATCAGGACCGTCGGTAGTCCCACGACTCGCTGGCCGCCGATCGCAAACGCAGCCGCGATGTAGCCGGGCACGGTCCGGTAGGCGATCAGCGAGATGATGTCGCCGGCGAGCAGGCCGAGCAGCGAGCCGACGAGGCCGAGGATGAACGCGTCGAAGGCGAGTGAGGCGACGATCATCGAGTCCGGGGTGCCGGTCTCGATCAGGTAGACGATGAAGCGACGGCGCTCGTCGCTGGCGAGCAGCAGCGCGTTGTAGGCGAGGATGATGCCGGCGACGAGGCTGATCGCGCTGAACAGCAGCGTGACCTGCTTTTCGGGGCCGGCCGCGTTGCCCAACAGGACGGCTTCGGTGTCGACCGGGCGAGCGTTCAATGTTGCCCCGAAGCGCCGGGTGAGCGCACGGTGAAGGGCGGCTTCGTGTCCGGGCTTGGGCTCGATCAGGACCCTCGTCAGGCGCCCGGGCAACCCAGCGATACTCTGCACGATCGGCAACGGCGCCGCCGCGACCGGGCTATCGGCGACCGCGCCGATCTCGCCGCTCGGCACGAGCGCAGCCAGCGCGAGGTGTTCAGTCCGCGCGCCGACCTGAATCGTGAGCACATGACCGGGTTTGGCGCCGATGGCGTGCGCGGCCGGTTCAGTCAAGACCAGCGTTCCGCCTCGAGACGCTTCGCCTGCCCGCTGAAACTGCCTGGCTAGCCTGCCTCCAAGCGCCGTGACCTGTTCGGTGGAGCCAACGAGGGTGAGCGCCCTGCGGCCCTTCGGCCCGACCACGACGACCGGCTGCTGCATGATCGGGGCGGTGGCCTTGACGCCGGGCATATGTTCGACTTCTTCAGCGATGTTCTGGCCAAATCCCTCGGGGGATCGTGCGGCGAGTTCGAGCGTGGCGTGCCCTGCGACACCGTGGGTGATTTCTTCAAAGGAGCCCGTGATGCTGCGGTGCGCGACCTGCACAGCGAACAAGAGCGCCACGCCGGCGGCGACTCCCACGATCGCCATCAGTTCGCGCAGCGGCTGTACCCGTAGATGGCGGCGGTAGAAGATCAGCAGCGTTCGCAGATAGCCGATCATCGCCCGATCGCGGCCTGCGCCTCCAGGTCAGGCTCCGTGAGCCTGCCGTCGCGCATCCCGAGCACCCGGTTGGCGTAGCGCGCAACGCGCGCATCGTGTGTAACCAGGACGATGGCCGCTCCTCGCTCGCGCGGCAGCCCGCTCAACAGGGAAAGCACCGCATCGCCCGTCTCTGTATCCAGGTTGCCCGTCGGCTCATCCGCGAGGATCAGCCTTGGCTCTCCTACGAGGGCGCGTGCGATTGCCACGCGCTGCTGCTCCCCGCCGGAGAGCTTCGCTGGGGTATGCGTCGCACGGTGCAGAAGCCCCACATCGTCGAGCGCCGCACGCGCACGTTCGCCGGCCTCGCGGTGGTGCATCCTGCGCAGCAGGAGGGGCATCGCGACGTTCTCCTCGGCGGTGAGACCGGCGACGAGGTTGAAGCCCTGGAAGACGAAGCCGAGCTTCATACGACGGTACGCGAGTAGTTCGGGCTTGGCGAGTCGGGCGAGGTCGCTGCCTTCGAAGCGCACACTTCCGGCATCGACCCGCAGAAGTCCCGCCGCGAGCAGCAGCAGCGTGCTCTTGCCCGACCCGCTTGGGCCGAAGATCGCCACCAGCTCGCCCGCGCTGACGCTCATGCTCACGTCGTCGACGGCGTGGACCGCGCCGCCGGGACTCGCGTAGTAGCGGCGTGCCTTCTCAAGCTCCAGCATCGTTACTGGCGCGGCGTGACGCGGTGCCCGGGAAGGGGTAAACCTTGCCGCGCTCGGCAACGGGTTCGGGGTCGATCAGTTTGCCGTCGCGCAGGTAGTGCAGCGGGTGCGCTCCGAGCAGCGACTGGGCGTCGCTGGCGGTCACGAGCACCGCGACGCGAGCTTCTCTGGCGAGAGCGGATAGAAGCCCCATGATCTCCTCCTGCTCGATCAGCGAGAGGTTGGACGCAGGCCCGTCGGCCAGCAGCAGCCGGGGTTCGGTGATGAGCGCCCGAGCGATCTCCACGCGCTGGCGCTCCCCGTCGGATAGCTCGCACAGCTCCATGCCAGCGCACTGCTCGGCCTCGCACGCAAGCAGTGCCTCACGCACCCGCCAATCGGTGTCACGGTGCCCGCAGCCGTCTACGAGCAGCGGCAGCGAGACATGGTCGAACACGTCAAGGCGCTCCTGCGAGAAGGACTGCCCGGCCCATACGCACGCGATTCCGCGCCGGCGAAAGCGCGTCCGTTCCGTCGCAGACATCTCATCCAAGCCCCGCCCGTTGTAGGCGACGGTCCCGCTATCCGGGCGCCGCAGGCCGGCCGCGACCCGCAGGAGCGTGGTCTTGCCCGCGCCGCTGGGACCAAAAATGCCGATGATCTGGCCGCGATCGACCTCAAGGGACACATCGTCCAGCGCCGTCCTGGTCCCGCTGGGCCTGACATAGCGCTTGGAGACTCGATCGAGACGGAGCATCGCCTCAGCCTACCTCCGCCGACGCAGGCCCATCATCACAATCCTGCGCGGAGTCCCCAGGCGTTGTCTGCTCCTCTCTGCCCGCGATCCTGCCGAACAGCTCCTTGCGTGCGATCTGGCGATCGTGTGTCCGGTCGCCTGCGGCAGGGTGCTCATAGGTAGTGGGCCAGACCACATCCTGGTTTTTCAGCCAGGAGACCCTCTCGTGCATGTACCGGGACCATCGCAGCTCTCCTTCGGCGAAGGAGATGTCGCCGCTCAGCGCGAATCTGAGCAGCTCGTCGTCCGCTAGCACTTGCCGGCCCGCTACCGGGATCTGCTCCTGCTCGCGCATTAGTTCATCCACGCGAGCTGTACATGCCTGCTCGTAGGAGTCGATCTGCTTCAGCGCGCTCTCCAACCGCCCTGGGCCAGCGAGCGCAATCTTGACCAGCAGCGGTCGGCGCAGCAGCCGAGCCTCGGTCGTGCCATCCTCGAACCAGCGCTCGAAGTGCTCTGCTCCGTCGTCGGTGATCGCGAAGATATGCCGTTCGTCTTGGTCGTCCTCGGCGTCGTCGATGCGCTCGATCAGCCCGTCTTGCTCAAGCTGTTTGACGGTCCGATATAGCTGGCCAGGGTTGATCTTCCACGCTGGCCCGAGGAGTTTCCGCAGGCGATCCCCAAGCTGGTAGCGGTAGGCCGGTCTATGGAGCAGCAGCCCCAAAAGTGCGTGCTTGGCTGACAATCGATCTCCTTCTGGCCAACAAACTAGTAGACGGGCATCCCCGGAATGGGAAGCGTTCCAACGTCCGCAACCCTACACGGAGCCGCTAAGCGGCGTCGGCTGCCTCGACGAATGCTTGCTTGCAAGCCCGGCGGCAGATGTCGGCGAGCGACTCTGCGCCGAGCCAGCGGTGCCCCAAAACCCTTACGGGTGCTGGGCTAGAGACCAGAATCCGGGTTGGAGTCTAGCTACCGAGGGGTCCGAAAGGAATGCTTGCTTGAAAGTATTGACCTTTGGGCGGTTCTTAGTGGAGCATCTACCGCATGGTCGAGAAGGTGGCCCGTGAGGCCCGACGGAGGTGCCCAGCGGTATGGTCGCTCATGTCTTTGACTCGCTTCCCTGGGGGAAGGTCCCGCAGGCCGGGCGCCCGTGCGAGAACCCTGGCTCTGGGCGCTCGGCCTGCCTACAGGCCATTCGGACGGGGTCCAAGATCCAACGCCTTCATCCCCACAGGACCAGGCGTTGGTATGCCAGTGCCGGGGCGTATTCCCCAATCCGCCCCGGTGCTGGCGACGATGTTCGCCCAGCAGGCCGATTGCGCCCAGGGAGCACCATGATGCCCCGCACCGCTCCAGTGGGGAGCCGTGGCCTGGCGATCCTCGGGTGCTTCACCCCCAAGATGCCGTCGGTGCTGGGAGCCATAGCACCGACTGCGGTGGACGCACTCGGCCGCTGGTCGGCTCACCGCTCCGACCCGCAACCCCGCTGGCACCGAAATTGAGATCGGCACTCAGCTCTAGCACGATGGCACAACCACTGGACCCCGAGCACCCCGGGAGGTTCTCCTCATCGCTGGTTGCTGGCCTGTCGATGCTCGCTTGCTTCAGCTCCGAGCGTCCGGTGCAGGGGATCGCCGACATGGCCGAGCAACTCGATCTCGGTCGCTCTACCACCCACCGCTACGCGACAACGCTGGCGGCACTCGGATACCTGGAGCAGAGCACGGCGCGAAAGTATGGGCTTGCCGCCCGTGTATCGGATATCGGCCTGTCACTCCTCGACTCGATGGTCGTCCGGCGTGTGGCCCGTGAGCATCTGAGGCAGTTGCGCGCACAGACAGGGCACACGGTAAGACTTGGAATCCTCGACCAGAGCGAGGTCGTTTACGTCGATCGCTGGCAGGGGTCTCGCCAAGGGCAGTATGCGATCGACGTGGGCATCGGGCCTGGCACGCGCCAGCCGGTGTACTGCACCGCCGCGGGCAAGGCGATCCTGGCGCGCCTGCCCGCGGCGGAGCAGAACGAGCTGACAACCAAGCTGAAGCTCCGACGGCGCGGCCCCAAAACACATACGAGCAAGGTTGCGCTGCGCGCCGAACTTGAGGGCATCGCTACCGAGGGCGACATTGCGGCCGAGGACCAGGAGCTGCTTGTTGGCCGGCTTGCGGTCGCGGGAGCCGTGCTGGATAGCACCGGGCAGCCTGTCGCGGCAGTCGAGCTTGCGGTCCCGGCGGCTGCCCTGTCTCTCAACGCGCTGGTAGCGAACTTAGGTCCCTTGGTGCTCGATGTAGTTGGACGAATTAGCTTGGCCCTGCGACAAAGCCACGATCAACCGTCGCCACCGGCGACCAATTAGCCGAAGGAGTCGCGTGAGAAACATTCCTTGCATAGTTAGGCGGATGCCAACCAGTCTGGCTTCGAGAGTGGTAGTGGGTTGTTTCTCAGTCGCGCGGCAGCGAGATTCCGACACTCAATCAAAGGAGAGAGGTATGCGCGTCGTGCGATGGTCGGTGTGGCTGAATTGCGTGGTGCTGGCTCTCGTGGGGTTGGCGTTATGTGCCGGGCCGGCGTCCGCGAAGGAATCCTCCTCGTTGGGCGGTATTGGTGGCTCGCCGCTTGAAAACCCGTTGGTGGTGCCTGAAGCGCTGCCGTTGCTTGGTGGGGAAGCTGTGAGCAACGTCGAAGAAGCGCGGCGGGCGAGTCCTGAAGCGGCCGTGGCCCGTCAGGACTCTCAAACGCAATATCATGGTCTGAGTGCTGGAGAAGCTTCGAAGCTAGCGGGAGAAATGTTCCCTGGCGTAGTGGATCATGCTGCGGGTGGCCCTCCGCAGTTGCCTGAAGGGCAACGCATTACGAATTTTACTGGCGCGAATGCAGCGCAGGTGAGTTTGCCCCAGGGCCAGAGCGGTCACTCGGTGTTGGAGTCGATGGAACCGATCGCGACGGAGTCATCGGCGGGGAAATGGGCGCCTGTCGATCTGAGCGTGAGCGAAGTTGGCGGCGCGTTCCAGGTCGCCAACCCAGCTGTGGGCGTGAGGATCCCGAAGCAGCTGCAGGACGGGGTGAGCCTTACTGACTCTAGTGTGTCGCTGACGCCGGTGGACGCATCTGGTGCGGCGATGGGCGGCAGCGAAGGACGTGTAGATGGGTCGGTCGTGTTTTATGGGGGGGTAGGTGTCGGGAGCGATGTGGATGAGGTTGTGAAGCCCGAGACAGATGGTTTCAGTGAGGATGCGGTCTTGCGTTCGGCGGCGAGTCCTGGGCGGCTCTTTTATCGGGTGGGATTGCCCGAAGGCGCAAGTCTGGTAGAGGCCAACGATGGGTCCGGAGCAGCAAATGTTGTGGATGACGGACGCGTGATCGCGCGTGTACCTGTTCCTCTCGCGCAGGATGCTACTGGTGCGGCGGTACCCGTGTCGATGACCGTCGAAGGCAACTTGCTGGTACTGAACGTTGATAAGGAAGTAGGCACTTTTCCGATCTTGGTGGACCCGAACATCTTTGACGAATGGCTGACCCGCAGAAAAGGACATACCACGAACTGGCATTTCGAGACTTCACCAGGGGCAGCAGAGTTCTTTGCCATTGAAAGCGAAAGTGAACTCCGCATGATTGCAAAAGCGACTCATACTGCTTCTGAATGGGGGGCTTTCGAGTATACAACCCAGGGCGAATCTGAAATTACAGAATTGAATACCAAAAATATAATCACTCAACACACGACCGAAAGTAAAGTCGAAGTCATAGAGATGATTATCTCGCCTAAAGGAGAAGTAGAGGCCAAAGAAGTAATCGCCGAAGGTGGCGGGGGCGACCATAAGATCACGAATTTTCACAGTGTCACCCCAGGCAATTCAGCTGAGTACCTCATGACCTCCACTCACGCGGGCGAAGGTGAAGCTAAACTGGGTGTGTCGGAAGCTTATGTGCTGATAACTCAGGCGAAAGGGCCTGAAATAAGCGTTAACACCGCGAGTGAATCTGTTGATGGGGGCAAGCGCAATGTCTTCTATGGCTCTGGTAGCTGGCTTGGCCCCAACTCGGATAGCGGCTTTGAAATCCATGCCAAGGACCCCGGTGTGGGGATCAGCTACTTCAACCTTAAGGCGGGCCTCGGCGAAAAATTCTTCACGGAAACCGATAACTACATTGAAAACTATGAATGCACCGGAGGTGTGCAATGCTTCCCTGAAATCAACAAGGGTTACGGCTATGAGAGCGGAATGCCCGACGGAGAAGATAATCTCGAAGCGTACGTAAAGGACGCCGCCAGTCTGGAAGCACATCTAGCCACCCAAAAAATCAAAGTGGATAATGAAGCTCCCTATAACATCACTTTGAGTGGCCTGCCGAGCAACCATGAAATCGACGAAGGTCAACACGTCGCGCTGAAAGCTAGCGCGACTGATGGAACTAGCCCGACGCCGAGCTCGGGGATAGCCTCGATTGTGCTGGACGTTGATGGACAGCCGGTCAGCGGACCGCAGGGTGGCTGCTCGAAAGGGCCGTGCACCGGGAACGCGGAATGGACATTGAGCGCCGAAAACTATGCTGCTGGTGAACACACACTGACAGTGGTGGCGACCGATAATGCCGGCAACGTGGAAACCGCAACATACCATGTGACGATTCACCATGCGGAAGGCGTGGCTATTGGTCTTGGTTCGGTGAATCCTGTGACTGGTGAGCTGAGCATGGCGGCTACCGATGTGTCGATTGGCGTTCCGGGTGGTGCGTTGACGGTGAGCCGCAGTTACCGCTCGCGTCATCTAACGGAGGGCACAGAAGGCCCGCTTGGGCCTCAGTGGAACCTGACCTTGGGTGCCCAGCAAAGCCTTGCGCGGGTGACTGGCGGGATGATCTTGACGGGGGGCAGCGGTGGGCAGGTCGTGTTTGAGAGCAAGGGCAAAGGCGAATTCACCTCGCCGACGGGTGATGCTGGCCTGGCGCTGCTTGAAAAGACGGTGGAAAGCAAAACTGTGTTCACATTGAGCGACAATGGATCGGTGACGACGTTTGAACTACCTGCGGGCAGTAGCGGGAGTGTGTGGATGCCATCGAGCACTGAAGGACCGCATGGCACCAGCGTGACACTCTATAAATTCAAGTTGGAAAACGGGGTAATCGAGCCGACCGAGGAGCTGGCGCCCGTCCCAGCCGGTGTCTCGTGTGGGAAAGCAATCAGCGAACTCAAAGAAGGCTGTCGAGCGCTGAAGTTTGAATACGCCACGGAAACCAAAGCCAAAGGCGAAAAGGCCAGCGAATGGAATTCCTTCAAAGGACACCTCTCAGAAGTCAAATATATAGCGTGGAACGCGAGCAAAACGAAAACCGAAGCGACTGTCGCCGAATACGCATATGACACGAAAGGCCGGTTGCGCGCAGAGTGGAACCCGCAGATCACGCCCTCGCCGCTGAAGACAACCTACGGGTACGACATCGAAGGGCACGTCACCGCGGTCAGCGCGGCAGGCCATGAGCCGGGGCTGCTGGAGCAGGGAACGATCCCCAGCGACGCTAGCCCCGGCCGGCTGCTGGCCGTAGCCGTACCGTCTGCGGCGACGGCGCTCGGGAGCGGCGAAGCGCCGGTCAACAAAGAAGTGCCGACGCTGTCGAGCACCAAACCCGCTGTCGGGACGAAGATCAGCGTCAACCTGACCAGCGAAAAAACACCAGGAACATGGGAAAAGAGCCCGCTGGCCTTCATCTACCAGTGGGAGGACTGCAACAAAGAAGGTAAAGAATGCTCCCCGATCCCCGGCGCGGTCAACCAGGCGTACTATCCGGTTGCGGGCGATGAAGGCCACGAGCTTGTCGCGGAGGCGACGGCGCTGAACGCGACGGGCGCGGTGACGGCTTCAAGCCTGGCGACGTCGACCGTTGCGTTGGGCACGCCCAATACGCCGCTGCCCGAACCGCCGGCGGTGGGCTCGGACGCCGTGACGACGTTTGAGTATCAGGTGCCCGTGTCCGGTAGCGGCGCTCCCTATGAAATGGGCGCCACAGAAGTGGCGAAATGGGGGCAGACCGACGATCCAAGCGAAGCAATGGCGGTTTTCCCGCCTAGCAAGGTCATGGGCTGGCCGGCAAAGGAATACAAAAACACAGGCGAGACCGTCTACTACCTGGACGGCAAGGACCGCCCCGTGAACACCGCATTGCCCACCGGTGGGATCTCAGCGACCGAATACAACCTCTACAACGATGTCGTACGCACGCTGAGCCCTGATAATCGCGTGAAGGCCGTGACTGAAGGGTGCAAAGTCAGCGAAGAATGTAAGTACGCGAGCGAAAGCACCTACGAAGAAAAAGGGACAGAACCAGGCATCGAGGTATTGAGTACCCACGGCCCACAGCATACGGTCAAGCTCGCGGTCGGCAAAGAAGGCAAAGTCAACGAAGAAGTACAAGCACGTGAGCACACCAGCTACTTCTACAACGAAGGTGCTCCCACCGAAGGCGGCCCATATAATCTTGTGACGAAGACGATCGAAGGCGCAGAAACCCCAAGCAAAGAAGAATTCGATAAGCGTACGACCGAAACGTCCTACAGTGGACAGAGTGGCCTTGGGTGGAAACTGCGCAAGCCGACTTCGGTGATAACCGATCCCAACGGGCTCGACCTCGTACACACGACGGAATACAACTCGAGTACCGGCGATGTAATCGAGACGAAGATGCCGGCGGCGTCAGGGAAAGACGAAAGGATCGCGCCAACATACACCACTCAGTTTGGCACGACGGGCTCCGAAAGCGAAAAACTGTCGTCTCCAAGTGGTGTAGCGATCGATGCTCACGGCAATTTTTGGGTCCTGGCCCGAGGCGCAAGTCGCATAGAGGAGTTCTCCTCTTCGGGCAGCTTTATCAAATCCATCGGGTCGTGGGGAACTGGTGTCCTGCAGTTTAAGGAACCCCTAGGGATCGCGATCAACCCGAGCACGAAGAACATATATATCGGAAACGAGGACGATCAACGTATCGACGAGCTCAACGAAAAAGGTGAATTCATACGTGCCTTTGGATACGGGGTCAGCAACGGGGAAGCAAAGCTCGAGACTTGTACGACCACTTGTCAAAGTGGGATTGGTGGCTCTGCCGCGGGCCAATTCAACGAACCCGAAGGGGTCGCGATCGATTCCACCGGAAAGCTCTGGATCGCAGACTATAAAAACAATCGGGTTGATGAGTTCAGCGAAACTGGCGAATTCATCGCGGCATTTGGCTACGGGGTCGTCAACGGCGAAGAAAAGCTACAAACCTGCACCACCACCTGCAAAGCTGGTATACGTGGCGGCTCCGGAAATGGAGAGCTTAGCGGCCCAACGGACCTTGCTTTCAACTCGAGCGGGGACCTCTACGTTACGGATTCCCTGGGCAGCCGCGTCGAGGAGTTCAATGCCTCCAGGGAATACCTCGCAAAGTTTGGTTCCAGCGGCAGCGGCAACGGGCAGTTCTCCTACCCAGGCGGGATTGCGGTAAGCGCTGGTGGCAACGTGTACGTTGATGACTGGGGAAACAGCCGTGTGCAGGAGTTTACTGGTAGCGGCAGCTATCTAACCCAATTCGGGACGGCAGGTACGGGCTCCGGGCAGCTGAAAAACCCGGAACGTATGGCAATCACAAGTACCGGCGACATCTACGTCGCGGACACCGCCAACAACCGCATCGAGGAGTGGGTCCCCACCATCACTGGGACCGAAGGCGCGCACGACACCAGGACGATCTACTACACCACTGCGGCCAACTCAGAATACTCTGAATGTGGAGAACAGTTTGCGATGGCAAACCTCCCATGTGAGACTAGGCCAGCCGCACAACCCGGAACCAGCGAACTGCCAGAACTACCCTGGACAAAATACACCTATAACGCCTTGGGCGAGCCAGAAAAAACGACTGAAACCGTTGGTTCAACGACTCGTACTAAGACCGACAGCTACGACGCGGCCGGACGCCTCAAGACCTCAACGGTCAGCTCGACCGTCGGAACGGCCCTGCCCGTAGTCACCGATGAATACAACTCAGCAACCGGCGCACTAGAAAAACAATGCGCAAACGAAGGAAAACCCTGTACGGAAGGCAAACCAAAGACAATCACGAGTGTCACTAACAAGCTGGGTCAACTTGAAAGCTACACCGACGCATCCGAAACCGAAAACAAAACGACGTACGAATACGACATCGATGGACGTATCAAAAAGATCAAAGGTGAAAAAGGCACCGAAACCTATAAGTACAGCGAAATGACAGGCGTCCTAGAAGAACTCCTCAACGAATACGGTACAAGCAAACTGGCGTTTACGGCGACCTACGACGGCGAAGGGAACATGCTGACCGAGGGCTACCCCAACGGGATGACTGGCAAATACACCTACAACACCGTTGGCAAGCCCACAGGACTTGAATATAAAAAGGAAACACACTGCACGGAAGAAGAAAAAGAAAAATGCAAGTGGTTCAAGGACAACGTGGTGCCGTCGATCCACGGGCAATGGATCGAACAGGCGAGCACGCTTTCCCACCAAACCTACGCATATGACAACGCTGGGCGGCTCACTGAAGTCCAGAGCACCCCAACGACAAGCAAAAACTGCACCGTTCGCATCTACGCCTACGACGAAGACAGCAACCGTGTCAGCCTTACCACTCGCCAACCGGGCACGGAAGGCAAATGCGCCACCGAAGGCGGCCAGGGGCAGGGCTACACCTACGATACGGCCGACCGCCTCAACGAGCCCGGCATCACCTACAACACCTTCGGCGACATTACGGCCCTGCCGGCCCAGGACTCCGAAGATCCGGAACTAACTAGCGCCTACTATGCAGACGATCAGATACAGAGTCAGAAACAGAACAAACAGACCATCAGCTACACCCTCGACCCCGCCGGACGCACCCTCGAAGCTGACGCCACCGGCGAACCCGTAAGCGCCAACATCCTCTCCCACTTCACTGGATCCAGCAACACCCCCGCATGGACCATCAACACAAGTACCAAAGCCTGGAAGCGCAACATAACGGGGATCGGTGGTAGCCTTATAGCCATCCAGAATGAAGGTGCAAACCCGGTGCTCCAGCTCGCCAACCTCCACGGCGACATCATCGCCACTGCCTCCATCTCCGAAACTGCTACCGAACTCACATCCAAAGCCGACACCAGCGAGTTCGGCGTCCCGACCGTTAGCAACCCGGAAAAGTACGCCTGGCTTGGCGCGATGGGCCTACCCACCGAACTGCCCTCTGGAGTCGTCGCAATGGGTGCCCGCTCCTACGTTCCCCAGCTCGGTCGCTTTCTACAGCCAGACCCTATCCCCGGCGGGTCAGCCAACGCTTACAGCTACACCTTCGGCGACCCCGTCAACACCAACGACCCGTCCGGAGATTACGTCGAAGGCGCCTACCTCAACGCCTTCAACGAAAACCAGAACAGAGAAGCCGTAGAACGGGAAGAGGCCCGCGAAGCCGCTGCCAGGGCAGCCGCCGAACAAGCTGCCCGCGAAGCAGCCGAAGCCGCAGCCGCCGCGGCCGGCCCGCAATACTCCGAAGGTGAAGAATGGGAAGCCTGGGAAGAAGAAGGAGGAGAAGAATACATCGCATACCATCAGAGCACTCATAAACAAGAAGAGATGCACTTGGAAGGAGTGCTTTATCAGCCGCTTGGAGAAGCTGGCACTACCGTCAAGTTGTGCTCGGAGAAACTAAAGGCTACCGACAAGAAGGCTACTGACGAAGCTTGTGTCATGGTGTATGTGGGTATTTTTGGAGAAATCTTGGGGGGTCTTAAGAAGGCATGGAGCACGCTCAAGAAGGGCGGCTCGCACCTGGCTCATATCGCGAGCAATGTAGCGAACTGGATCAGGCAGGAGGCGTGTGAGCAGAGTAACCGTGGCGCGCCGAGCGTGTGTCACTATGGTAATAGGGCAACTAACTGTGAACTATCAGGTGTTGCGCTTACCTCGGCAAGTTTTATTCCGGCGGATAAGTGGCTAACTCTAGCCTCTCGCATAGGTGGGGTTGTCACGTTGGCGTCGTGTTAGGTGGAAGTGGTGGCATGGATAGTTACTCATCGGCTGGAAGTCTGGTCTACGAGGGTTGGCGCCTTGCTTGCTGGAGTAGGAACCATAGAACATATTGAGTGGGCGAGATATACGGGCCTTGGCCTTATCGCGCTATCTCTTGGCTTCGACGTGGGGCGAAAAGGTATCTCACGATGGTCGGGCGGTAGACATTCGCAGACGGGTGTCGATGAGGAGAGGGAAGCGAAGGGCTAGCCCATTTTACGCAAACTGAGAACGGGCTTGGCGGCACGGCCGTAGCCATTCCATCGTCTGTGCCGCCGGCTCGTGCTGATTGATACGTGGCCCAGCGCGAAGGCGACCAATGAAGGCTGTCTTACGTAGTTGTGCTCGTCAAGCAGATGGGCTATGGTACCGGCCCATGTCGCTGAGGCTGCTTCTCCCGCTCGTCGGCGTTGTCCTGTTGACGCTGGCTGCTCCCGCTGTCGCTGGGGCGTACGTCGAATGCTCGTCTTGCGAAGCCGTCAATGGACACCAGAATGAAGAAGCGGTACGGAGGGACGAAGAAAAAGAAAAGGCTGCGAAGGAACAGAAGGCGGCTGAAGAACGGACGGCGGCTGAAGAACGTTCACGGCTCGAATCAGCCGAACGGCAACACCACGAAGAAGTCGAACAAGCCGAAAAGAAACGGTCAGAAAAAGAAGCAGGGGAACGGAAGCGTGCTAAGGAAGCGGTGGCGATGGTCTGCGTCGTGCCTTCGTTGAGGGGCGATTCGCTCAGTGCAGCAAGGGAGGCACTACGCGATGCGCACTGTAAGCTGGGCAGCGTGACCGTGGCCATTCCTCGCGGATATCACGGTCGGAATGCGGTTGTTGTCCAGGGCCAGAGCGTCAGGCGTGGGACGAGGCATCCCGATCGGACGACGGTGGCCATTACGCTTGGGCCGGACAGGGCGAAGTCGAACTGATCGGCTGGCCCGAGGACGTCTTGTCGGGCTTGGGTATGCCGGGCTCTTATCGGGCCTACAGACCAGGGCTGCGATAGGGCCAAGCTGGTGCTCAGGCGACGCCCGAGCGCTCCAGAAGAGAGCCCGCCGGCAAATTCGTTGGCCGTTTTGGGCCGCTCACGGTCAATAACCCATGTGAGCAGCCAACAGATCAGCACGCCAGACCTCCTCAAGCCAGCCGAGGTAGCCGCCCGACTCGGCGTCTCGCGAACCTGGCTGTACGAGGCAGCCAGAGCGGGCCGCATTCCCTCGATCCGGATTGGCGGACGTGAGGGTCCGCTTCGGTTCGTCCCGGAAGACCTCCAGCGCTGGATTGACGAAGCCCGCGCTGAATGGCTGCCCGGTGCTTCCGCCCGTCCAACGCGCTCTCCCGCAGTGTCTCGTGCAGATGCCTTTCAGGCGAACGCGCGCACTCGCCTGAGCCCCCCGTAGGCCCTAGCTGTCCACCCTAAGCGGCCAGGCGAACCGCGCGAGCAATCGCTTCTTCGGTGGCGGCGGGTCCTGCCAGGCGCACGCTGCGCTCCAGGTGTCCGTAGTAGCGCTCGGTCGTGGTGATGTCCGAGTGCCCAAGCTGGTCCTTCACGTACTTGAGCGAGTTGCCCGCCGCCAGCCACGCTGCCGCTGCGGTGTGGCGGAGCGCGTGCAGAGGCATGTCGCGCAGCGCGGCGTCCTGTAGAGCGGCCTTGTGCCAGTCGCGCGAGACCGTCGTGCGACTCATCGCACCGCCGTCACCGTTCCCTTCCCACCTTCCCATATCCCGCTTTCGTATCCGTACTGGCATCACGAACACCAGTGCGTCGGGAGCATCGCCGCCAGGCATTTCGGCACGGCGATCGAGCTGGCCGCTCAACACCTTCGCCAGAGCCCGCCCGATCTCAACCGCGCGGAACTTCTTGGACTTAGTTGAATGGACGACGAGCACGCCGCCCTCCTCCTCGCTGAGCTCCAGATCCATCTTTCTCAGAGCAAGAGTTTCGGAGATTCGCGGGCCGGCGCCGATCAACGTCTCGGCCAGCGGTCGGTACAGCTCCGAGCAGGAGTCCAGGTAGACCGGGATCTCATGCAGTCGTAGATACTCACGCTCGATGTCGGAAGGAGGCAACCTCTGGACCTGCAGCGCGGGGTTGAAGGGCATCAGGTGGTCTTCCTTCACCGCCCCGTTGAGAGCTACAACCAGAGTGCCGAGAGTGTTGTTGATCGTCTTCGGAGCGATCTCGCCAGCTTCCATTGACTCGGCCAGCTCATCGACTAGATCCCGAACATGATCGACGCCAAGGCGAGTGAGAGGAAGCGACTCAAGCGCTGGCATGAGGCGCAACCGGCCGTCGCGCTCGTATGCCTTCCAAGTCCCCTCGCTGAGATACGGCTTGCGGCGAGCCAGCCAGCGCGGCCAGAATCCTCCGAAGGTCTCCTTCGTATGGATGACCTCGCGTCGCTCCACCTTCTCGGCTTGCCGCCGCCGCCAGCCCGCGGCAGCCGACTGGCTCGTAAAGCCCCGCTTGTACGTCCAAGTTCCGTCCGAGCGCTTGACCTTGCAACGCCATCTCTTTCCCTGCGCGGTTTCGTAGGAGTAGACGCCGCCGCCATCGCCATAGCTCGTCTCCTTACGCTCCAGTGCCTTTTGATCGTGGATCGCCTCATCGAACGCCTTTGCGGGCGCCTCGTCATCGAAGCGACGCGAGCGCTGCCGACCATCGCCGTCCCGCCAGCGCACCTCCCACACGCCCCTTGTAAAGCTGCAGCTCACTTGGCCCCGCCTGCCCGCTTGCCTCGTGGCCGTTCAAGGAGCACTCGCGCCGACTCCTCGTGCGTGAGCCGGCGTGTCTGCCGGCCGCCGTCAGCGTCTCGCCAGCGGCACACGTAGGTGATCTTGGCTGGCTTGAGAGGGGTCTTGGCGACGTAGATCATGGGGCTCGTCCTGCCGAACATCTGGCACGCAGAATGTTCGGCAAATTGTTCGGCTGGGCCACTGGCCCAAAACCGAACAGTAGCGCACATGGGCGACGGATGAACCCTTAACGAGAAAAAGCCCCGATTTCCAGGGCTTTCTCAATGCGCCCGAGTGGACTCGAACCACCACGGAGAACAATCTCCACAAGGCCCTCAACCTTGCGCGTCTACCAATTCCGCCACGGGCGCGGGGAGCGGCGAGTATAGCCCGGCCAGGCTCTCGCCGATGATCGGGGGGCAGCGCCCTGGCCCATCGTGGTTCCGTGCGGGCGAGGCACAGGCGCATCCTCGAGGGGTAAGTGGGTTGACCCGCGACGAGGCGACGCGGGAAACCGAGGCTTGCATCCGTCCGCGGGGGGCGCTACTGTGCGAACACATGTTCGTTCCACCCTCCAGCCCAGCGACCCAAGGGACCAAGAGATCATGGATCTGACCAAGCGCCAGCAAGAGATCTTCGACTTCATCGGCAAGTACTCCGCCAAGTACGGCTATCCCCCCACCGTCCGCGACATCGGCAAAGCCGTCGGCCTCGCCTCCTCCTCCACTGTGCACGCCCACCTCGCCAACCTGGAGAAGATCGGCCTATTGCGTCGCGATCCCTCCAAGCCGCGCGCGATCGAGCTGCTCGACCGCGCTGTGGGCAACGCGGTGGACAGCGTACGCTCGATCGTGCGTGCCGAAGGCCTGCCCTTGGTGGGCTCGGTTGCCGCCGGCCAGCCGGTGCTGGCCGAGGAGAACATCGAGGAGTACATCTCCGTCCCTCAGGTAGCGGGAGGCGAGGATGGGGAGTATCTCCTTCGTATACGCGGGGACTCGATGAAGAACGCCGGCATCATCGAGGGCGACATCGTCGTGGTGCGACCACAGGAGACCGCGCGGGAAGGCGAGATCGTCGTGGCACTGCTGGGGGAGGAGGCGACGGTCAAGCGCTTCTTCCGGGAATCCGATCACATTCGCCTTCAGCCCGAGAACGAGACCATGGAGCCGATCCGCAGCAAGGAGGTCAAGGTGCTGGGGCGTGTGGTTGGACTGCTCAGGAGCCTCTGATGAGTGGCACCCTTCTTCGGCGACGAGGTCTCCGCCGGCGCTCACCCGATCTCTCCGGAAGGGGACGCCTGAGGCCAGCTGGCTTCAAGCCGGCCGATCACGTGGCACGCCTGCGTGCGGCGGCGTCGGACGGAGACAACGCGGGTGCCCTCACGCTCGACGACATGATCGCCGACACGTGGCGGGTTCTGCATGGGTTGGAGACCGCACAATGCCCTCTCTGCGGCGGCGAGATGAGTCGCGGCCGGGAGGCTGGCTCTCGCCTCGCCGTAGCCAAGGAGGCGGACACCTACGGGGAGTGCGTGGACTGCGGGACGCGGCTGTCCTGAGCTGTGACTGGCTCGTGCGCGCCCACGGCGACAAGCGGCTTCACGATCCGCTCTCCGTTCGCTAAGTTGATCGGGCAGGTCAAGCAGCCGCGGAGGGACGACCTCCGAGGAAAGTCCGGACATCACAGGGCAAGGTGGTCGATCTATCGACCCGGGGAAACCCGCGGGAAAGTGCCACAGAAACAAACCGCCGACGTCGGCCGTCCCACGTGAACGGCCGGTGGGCAAGGGTGAAATGGTGCGGTAAGAGCGCACCAGCGTCGCGGTGACGCGGCGGCTGGGCAAACCCCACCCGATGCAAGGCCAAACAGGACCGCTTGCAGGCTGCCCGCCAAGGTCCAGGTAGGCCGCTCAGATGGATGGTTGCTCACGACAGAATCCGGCTTATCGACCTGCTAAGGAAAAGCCCCGCTTCGGCGGGGCTTTTCTATATGTGCAGTCGCCAGGTTCTTGACAGGCTAAGAGATTGGAGCCCGTACAGGGGCGATCTCTATGGAATCGCTCGGCGCGGGCGCCCGGGAAACCCGGCAGTGCTCCATGCCGCACCGCCGTAGCTTACAAGGGCGTCCCGGCTCTGCGGATACTCGGCGGCCATTGCCCGTCGATACATTGGAGTGCCACCTCACCGCGCCCAGCCTCACCAGCCAGCCCGCAAAGGTTCGAGACGAGCGACTCGCAACTACAGCCTGGCGGGTGAGGACCCTGCATCCAACTGTGATCGGAGACAAGGACATGACGCGACTCATGGTCATCATCGCAAGCACTCGGCCCGGGCGCGTCGGCCTGCCTGTGGGGCTGTGGTTTGATGCGCGAGCGCGCGCTCGCGGGGGCTTCGACGTCGATCTTGCCGACCTCGCCGAGATCAACCTGCCCTTCATGGACGAGCCGAATCATCCGCGTCTTCAGCAGTACACAAAGCAGCACACGAAGGCGTGGAGCGCTCGTGTGGCGGAGGCGGAGGCGTTTGCGTTCGTGATCCCCGAGTACAACTACGGCCTGTGCGCCCCGCTGAAGAATGCGATCGACTTCCTTCACAACGAGTGGCGCTACAAGCCCTTCGGGTTCGTCTCCTACGGAGGCGTGTCAGCGGGGACGCGGGCAGTGCAGATGACCAAGCAGGTGCTCAGCCCGCTGCGCATGTTCCCGACTGCCGAGGCAGTCTCGATCCCGTTTGTCGCGCAGTTCATCGACGACGACGAGCAGCTCCAGGCGAATGATCTGATGAATCAGGCAGCCGACGCGATGCTCGACGAGCTGGCACGCGTCAGCGACGCACTCACGACGCTACGCAGCGGAGACACCGTCTGAGCTCGCTGGGTATCGCCTCACAGGGATCAATGATCCAGAGGCGGAAAATCTGACGTGGCGCCATGGCGCCCGAGGACGGGCGTCGCGGTACCCTGCGCGGAGGATGTACTTCGCGGTGAAGTTCCTCGGCTGCAAGGTCTCGCACGCGGACGCGATGCTCGCCCGCCAGGCGTTGCTGGAAGCCGGGCACGTGGAGGCGCCGGAGCAGGAGGCGGAGCTGCACGTGATCAACACCTGTTGCATCACCGGTGAGGCGGAGGCGAAGTCCCGTCAGTCGGTGCGCCGCTCCCTGAAGAGCGGTGCGCGCGAGGTGTACGTGAGCGGCTGCGCTGCCAACCTGCGAACGGGTCAGTTCGCGGAGATAGACACCGCGGTGCGCCCGTTCACGGGCACGGCGGAGGATGTGGCGGAGGCGATGGCGGGCGCGCTCGGAGGATGTGTGGATCTGGAGCACCAGCTGCTGGTCGGTCGCGGGCAGCGCAGCTCGCAGATTGGCGGTGCGAGGCGAAGGCTGCCCGCGAGTAGCACGCGGCATCCGGTGACGGACGGTGCACTGCCGCGCTCGCTTGACAGCGACCACGCGCGGGTCCCGCGCCTGGAGACCCGCTCGGCCTCCGCACGCACGCGCGGCTTCGTGAAGGTGCAGGACGGCTGCGACTGCCACTGCGCCTACTGCATCATCCCCACCGTGCGCGGGCCGGCGCGCTCGCGCCCGGCCGCCGCCGTGCTGGAGGAGGTGAGGACGCGCGTGCGCGCGGGCCAGCCGGAGGTGGTGATGACGGGGATCAGCGTGGGCGACTACCGCGATCCGCAGGATGGGTGGGAGCTCGGCGAGCTGATGATGCAGGCCGCCAAGGTCGAGGGCGTGGAGCGGGTGAGGCTCTCCTCGGTGGAGGTGATCCACGTACGCGACTCGCTGATCGAGGCGTTGCGGGAGGAGCCGAAGGTGTGCCCGCACCTGCATGTGCCGATGCAGTCTGGCGACGACGGCGTGCTGCGAGCGATGGGGCGCCACTACACCGCACTGGAGTACAGGGAGGCGATCGCGTCGCTGCGCGAGGCGGTGCCCGAGGTGAACGTGACTACCGACATCATCGTCGGCTTCCCCAACGAGGACGAGGCGGCATTCGAGCGGACGCTGGAGCTGGTGGCCGAGGCGGACATCGGCCGGGTCCACGCCTTCTCCTACTCGCCCCGCCCGGGCACGGTCGCGGAGTCGCTCGGCGACAGGGTGCCACCGGAGGAGAAGAAGCGCCGCTCGCAGGCTCTGAGGGGCCTCTCGGAGGTGCGCTCGCGCCACCGTCGCGTAGAGAAGCTCGGCGGGCGGGAGTGTGTGCTCGTGGACAAGGTGGCGCCGACGCAGTGCTCCGGCTACACCCCCGACTACACGCGCTGCTACTTGCCGGCGGGCGCTGCGCGCGCTGGAGAGCTGGTGGAGGTGAGCGTGGAGGAGCTTCACGCCGACGGCCTGCGTGTGACGCCGGTGTGAGCTATCTGGATCCAACGCCCGTCCGCGCGGCTATCCTTGGCCCACAGGTGAGCATCGAAGAGCAGCTCAAAGGCGATCTGTCCACCGCCATGAAGGCGGGGGAGAAGGAGCGCGTGGGCGCGTTGCGGATGGTGCTCTCGGAGCTGCAGAAGGACGCCAAGCTCGGAGGCGGCGACGAGCTTGCGGTGCTGCGCCGTGAGCGTAAGCGCCGCCTGGAGGCCGCGGAGGCCTACCGCGATGCCGGGCGCGAGGAGCTGGCGGCGGGCGAGCGGGGCGAGGCGGAGCTGATCGCCGGCTACCTGCCGGCGGAGCTCGGCGACACCGAGCTGCGGGAGATCGTCGAGCGGGCTGTGAAGGACAGCGGGGCCGAGTCGGTCAGAGACATGGGACGCGCGATGGGAGTGGCGATGTCCGCGGTCGATGGCCGCGCGGACGGCAAGCGCGTCTCGGGATTGGTGCGGGCCGCGCTCGAAGGATGAGGACCCAGATCGAGCTGCCGGGTGAAGTGGCGGCGGAGCTGGCGGGCAGCCAGGACGCCGTACTCAGAGCGCTGGAGGGGCACCTCGAGTGCAGGGTGTTCCTGCGCGGCAACCTGTTGACGCTCGATGGATCGGAGGGCGAGATGCGCGCTGGTGAGCGAGTGGTGAAGGAGCTCTCGGAGCTGATCGCGCGCGGGCACGAGATCGGCCCGGGGACGATCGCGGCAGTGACCGGGGCGCTCGATGCGCACGAGTCCCCCGCGAAGGTGCTGGAGGACGTGGTGTGGCGCCACCGCTCGCTGCGCGTCGCGCCGAAGACGGTCAACCAGAAGCGCTACGTGGACTGCATCCGCGAGCGCACGATCACCTTCGGGGTCGGCCCGGCGGGCACGGGCAAGACATTCCTGGCGGTGGCGATGGCGGCGGCGGCGCTCTCGCGCAACGAGGTCAACCGGATTATCCTCACGCGCCCGGCGGTGGAGGCGGGCGAGCGGTTGGGCTTCCTGCCGGGTGACCTGATGGCGAAGGTGGACCCCTACCTGCGCCCGCTGTTCGACGCGCTGCACGACATGCTCGACCCCGAGAAGGTCACTCAGTATCTGGAGCGAGGAGTGATCGAGATCGCGCCGCTGGCGTTCATGCGCGGGAGAACGCTCAACGACTCCTTCGTGATCCTCGACGAGGCCCAGAACACCACGCCCGAGCAGATGAAGATGTTCCTCACGCGCCTGGGCTTCGGCTCGCGTATGGTCGTCACCGGCGACGTCACCCAGGTGGATCTGCCGCCCGAGCAGCAGTCGGGCCTGATCGCGGTGGGGGAGGTGCTGGGCACGGTGGAGGGGATCGAGTTCGTGCGCTTCGGCGGAGAGGACGTCGTGCGCCACAAGCTGGTGCAGCGGATCGTCGAGGCATACGACGCGCACTCCCAGCGCGATCCCCGGGAGATCCGTGCGGCGGATCGCCGGCGGCAAGGGTAGCGAGGTAGTGGAGATCGAGGTGCTGGGCGCAGACGTGCTCGGCGAACGAATACCCCCGGAGCGCCAGTTGCGGAGGCTGTGCATCCTCGCCGCGGTGTCCGCGGGAGTCGAAGATGGTCATTTGGCGATCGAGTTCGTCGACGCCGAGCGCATCGCCCAGTTGAATGAGCGCCATCGCGGCAAACGCGGCCCGACCGATGTGCTCTCGTTCCCGATCGACGGTGCGAGCCCACCAGCTTCGGTGGCGCCCATTGCCGCCAGCCCACTCTCCGATCGCGCCGGCGCCGGTGGAGCGCCCGGCGGCGCACCCCCCCGGGAGTTGGGCGACGTGGTGATCTGCCCAGAGCACACCGAGGACCTGCGGGAGGCGATCGTCCACGGCGTGCTCCATCTGGTTGGGATGGATCACGAGGTCGACTGCGGGGAGATGTTGGCGGTGCAGGCCGAGCTGCTGCGCTGGGAGAGTCTGCCCGCGAGTACCGGCTCCCGCCAGGCGTCGCGGTGAGCCGGGTTCCGTCGTGACCCGCGCCGGCTTGGTGGCGCTGGCGGGCCGCCCCAACGTGGGCAAGTCGACGTTCGTCAACGCAGTGGTGGGAGGCAAGGTGGCGATCGTCTCCGATCGCGCGCAGACGACGCGCCGCGCGATCCGCGGTGTGCGTACCGAGGGCGACTGCCAGATCGTGTTGGTGGACCTGCCGGGGGTGCAGCGCCCGCGCGATGCGCTGACGGCGCGCATGTCTCATCGAGTGCGCGAGGAGCTGCAAGGCGCCGACGCGGCGCTGCTGATGCTCAACGGGGAGCAGGGCGTGGGTCCCGGGGATCGCTTCATTGCACACGCCCTTCAGGGATCTACCCCAGTGGCGATCGCGGTCAACAAGATCGACCGGCTGAGCCGCGCCGAGACGCTCACGGCGCTTCAGGGCGCCGCCGAGCTCTGTCTCGACGCAGAGGTTTTCCCGGTGTCGGCCCGCACGGGCAAGGGCGTCGGGCAGCTGGTCGAGCATCTGCGGCAGCTGTTGCCGGAGGGCCCCTTCCTGTTCGAGGCCGACACGCACTCGGATCAGTCCCCCCAACAGATGGCGGCGGAGCTGATCCGCGAGGCGGCGATCAGGCGCACCTTTCACGAGCTGCCCCACGCGGTGGAGGTGGTGGTGGAGGAGATCGAGCTTGTGCGGGAGGGGATGACTCGGGTGCGCGCGTTGATCTGGGTGGAGAGCGACTCCCAACGGGCGATCGTGGTTGGTGCGAGGGGACGGATGATCAAGGCGATCGGCAGCGCCGCGCGGAGAGAGCTCGAACGCGAGCTCGGTACCGGGGTGCATCTCGACCTGTCGGTGAGGGTGCGCCGCGATTGGCGCCGTGACGAGAGCCTGCTCGATCGCCTGGGACTCGGATAGCTGTATCTGAGCAAGCAAGCCAGAGAGAGTCCCGGAGCGGCCGCGAGCCCATCGTATGCAGGCAATAGGACGTCTCGGGGGGATCGTACAGGGAGGATTGACGGTACGGTCCGGCTACGGGAATTTATTATCAATATATCCGAACCGTTCGTTCAAAAGCTGCGCTGCGGCCCGGTTTGGTGTACGGTTTATGTAACGCGTTGTCCGGGGGGCGGGAAACGTTGTCCTACGACGTGAGGAACCCAAAGAGCTAGGTAGCAAAGGGGGCCGGCGGGAAAATGTCAGCAAAGATTGCGGTATTGGGTCTGGTGATCGAGGAGCCCGGCCCCGCCCATCGTCTTACGGCCAAGTTGCGCCAACGGCTCTCATCGGCGGGCTTTGTCGACTCCAACGTCTACTCGGCTCTCACGCGCCTGGAGCGCGACGGCTTCGTGCGAGCGGTCGGTGAGGATCGGGCGCCAGAGCGAGCACACGGGGTTTCTCAGACAGGGGCGTCATTGTCATCGCCACGAGGAGCTGTTGCGAGGCCGCAGCTGGCCGCCGTGGCGGTGCGCGGAGGCGTCGCAGCACCCGCCGAGCAGATCGGCATCGGGCGCCGGCAAGCCGTCGCGGGACGGTCGTGCTCCGCTCCGCGCCGGGCGCCGGGCTCGCGCTCGGACTCACGCTCTTTTGAAGCGACGCCCGCCGGCGTGAGGCACTTCGAGGAGTGGCTGCTCAGATCGTCCACGGCCCCTCCACTGCGCGACGAGCTGCACATGAAGGTCGCTCTCTGCCAGCCCCACAACCTGCCGCGACTGGTGGAGTTGGTCTACGGGCAGGAGCTGATCTGCCTGGGGCGGGTGCAGGAGCTCAAGCACACCTTCGAGCGGATGCGACCCCCCGCGCCCAACCGGTGGTCGGGTCTTGTGTTGGTGCACATCCGTGATGCGGAGCTCTCCTTCTGGGAGGCGCGGCTGACCTGGTTGCAAGGCGTGCGTGCGTCCTTGGAAGGGATGCACCTCGAATACGAGCGGGCGACCAGTCAGCAGATCCAAGCCGCGCCTGCAGTCAGCCGGCAGATCCACGCGGCACGTTCTCGGGTGGGTTGAGTATGTTGTACATGAGGTGCTGGCAAAGCGCAGACCATCGGTCCGCGAGCGGGAGCCATTCGAAGAGGTGAGGGTGGGCGCTCTGCTGTCGCTCAAAGGCGTCGGCAAGAGCTACTGGCGGGGCGACACCGAGGTGAGGGTGCTCCGCGACGTCACGCTCGATGTGCAGGCGGGGGAGCTCACGGCGGTGTGGGGCACCCGCGGGTCGGGCAAGTCCACGCTGCTGAAGCTCGCTGCTCGCCTGGAGACTCCGGATAGCGGCAGTGTGTGCTTCAACGGCGTCGACCTCGCCAGTCTCACCGAGAGCCAGCACGCGCGAATGCTGCTGGAGTGGATCGCCTGGGTGCGGCGCATGGGGCCAAAGAGCGATCTGCGGATGCTCGACTACGTGGCGCTGCCATTGCTGGCCGAGCACGGCCGCCGCGATGCCTACGCGCGCGCCAAGGAGGCGATCGAGCGGGTCGGGCTCTCGGCGCAGGTCCGCCAGCGGTGGGGCAGCCTGTGCGACGGGGAGCGGGCGCTGATCGGGATCGCCCATGGGATCGCGCGAGCGCCGCGCCTGCTGTTGGTGGACGATCCCACGGCCAACCTCGACGTGAGCGAGCGCGAGCGCGTGACGGAGCTCCTGCACTCACTCGTGGACGAGCAGGCGATAGCCGTGTTGATGGCGGTCCCCGACATGCCAGCGGCGATGCGCGCCGATCAGATCTTCTCGCTCGGTGGGGGCCGTTTGGGCAGTGCATCGATGCCTCCAGCTCCACCGCCGGCGGAGCTGGAGCGGGGCAAGGTGATCCATCTGCGCGGAAGGCAGCGGCTGGTGTGATGCCTGCGGCACACGATCCGATCTGGTTGAGGATGCGGCGGTGGCCGTGATCCTGGAGCTGCGCGATCTGGTCAAGCACTACCGGGTCGGAGAAGATGAGCCCGTGCGGGCCGTCGACGGAGTGTCGATGTCGGTCGCGGCGGGTGAGTTGGTGGCGCTATATGGGCCGAGCGGGTCGGGCAAGACGACGTTGCTGATGCTGATTGCGGCGCTGCTGCGTCCCGACAGCGGGACGGTGTGCGTAGGCGGACGGGAGGTATCGGCGCTCTCCGAGCAGGAGGGCGCCGCGTACAGGCTGCGGGAGCTCGGGTTCGTACGACAGACGCTCAACCTGATCCCGGGTGTGGGGGCGCTCGACAACGCCGCGCTGAAGCTGTTGGGCACCGACCTCACCCCGCGTGAAGCCCACCGTCGCGTCAGTCCGCTACTCGAGCAGCTTGGGTTGGGAGAGCGCCTGCGCCACCGTCCCAACCAGCTCTCGATGGGTGAGCGCCAGCGGGTGATGATCGCCCGGGCGCTCTCGACCGAGCCGAAGCTGGTGATCGCCGACGAGCCGACTGGCAGCCTGGACTCGCGCCGCAGCCGCGAGGTGCTCGCGCTGCTATCCGGCCTCTGCCGCGAGCGCCAGGTTGCGACGGTGCTCGTCACGCATGACCCGCAGGCGGCTGCGTACGCCGATCGCGTGCACTCCCTGCGCGACGGGCGCCTAGGCGACTACGCGCCCGAACCGGTGCTCACCTCCCTCGATGCCTCCTACTAGAAGTCGGCTCGCCGTGGCATGAGGCTCCGCAACATAATCCTCCTCTACAGGGTACGTCTGCGCGCGAGGCTCGCGCACGAGCTGTTTGCGGTTATGGGAATCGCGGTTGGCGTGGCGCTGCTATTTGCCTCGCAGATCGTTCGCGCCAGCCCCGACAACGCGATCCAGCAGCTTGTCAACGGCGTCGTTGGGGAGATGCGCTTTCAGCTAGCCGCACGCGGCCCGGAGGGCTTCGACCAGAGCCTGCTCGGCGATGTCCGGCGTCTGCCCGGAGTACAGGCCGCGATTCCGGTGTTCGAGGAGCGCGCCAACCTGATCGGCCCGCGCGGTCAGCAGCCGGTCGAACTGCTCAGCACCGACGCACGCTACGCACATCTCGGGGGGCCGTTGCTGCGCCGCTTCAGCGCTGCCCAGCTCAATCACCAGAAGGCACTCGCGCTGCCGGTCGAGCTTGCGGACTCGGTTGGCCTGGCTTCGCTAGAAACGGGGGAGCTCGAGATCGGCGGCCACACTGCCCGGGTGTTCATCGGCGCCGTGCTCTTCGAAGGTGGCCTCGGTGCACTTACGCACAGCCGTATCGTGTTTGTGCCGCTCGCCTATGCCCGGGAGCTGGCCGGAATGCCCGGGCGCCTGACCGGCATCCTCGTGCAGCCCCATGACGGCAGCGAACGGGTGGTACACGCCGGACTCGAGCATCTCGCTGCGGGGCACTTGAACGTGCAGCCTGCCGACCTGACCACTGCGCTCTTCAACCAAGCCGCCGCGCCGAGCAACCAGTCGGCCCAGCTGTTCTCGGTGATCGGGGCGTTGGTGGGCTTTTTGTTCGCCCTCAACGCTCTGATGTTTACGGCCTCTCAGCGTCGCAACCTCGTCGAAGACCTGCGTCTGGACGGCTACTCCCGCAGGATGATCGTCGAGGTGCTGCTGTTCGATGCGCTCGTGCTCGGCGTCCTCGCCTCCCTCCTCGGGCTGGCGCTCGGCGATCTGCTCTCTGCGGCGCTGTTCAGCTCGAACCCCGGCTACCTCTCGTTCGCCTTCCCGATCGACGCTCAACGCGTCGTCAGCTGGCAGAGCATCGTGTTCGCCATTTGTGGGGGGATGTTGGCCGCGTTTGCGGGCGTGTTGGTATCGCTGCGCAGGGCGATCCTCGCGCGCCGGCTCGCGGCCGATCCGGCGCGCGTGAGGTGGCGCTTGGGATTGCGACTCGCGCTCGGTGAGCTGGTGTGCTGGACGATCACCGCCGTCACGCTGCTGCTTGTTCCGGGCGCCGCGATCGTGGGGATCGTCAGCCTCTTGGTCGCGCTGCTGCTGGCGCTCCCGTGGCTGCTCAGCGTCTGCCTGCGTGTGGCCGACCGCCTGCAGCGCTCGCTCAGCAGCACTGCGGCGCACCTTGCGGTGATCGAGCTCAGATCCACCGCCAACTGGTCGCGCACGCTCGCGATCGCCGCGACCGGCGCCACCGCGGTATTCGGCAGCGTGGCGGTCGAGGGCGCGCAGAGCAACCTTCAGCGCGGACTCGACCACACCGCGCACGACCTCGCCGCGGGCGCCGACGTCTGGGTGACCGCGGCGGGCGCCCAGAACGTGCTGGCAACCATTGGCTTTAGCCCAGCCCAGGCGGGCAAGCTCGCACACCTGCCGGATGTGCGCAGCGTCGGGCTCTACCGCGGTGGCTTCCTCGACGATGGCTCGCGCCGGGTGTGGGTAATGGCGCCCCCGGCGTCGGCTGCACATCCAATTCTCCCCAGCCAGCTGCTGGTCGGGGACCTGGCGCTGGCGACCGCGCGGCTGCGTCACGGCGGTTGGGCGGTTGTCTCGCAGGGGCTCGCCAGCGAACATCATGTGCGCATCGGCCAATCGTTCACGCTCCCGGCGCCGCGGCCGATCGTTCTGCGCGTGGCGGCGCTGAGCACCAACATCGGCTGGCCGCCCGGCGCGATCGTTATGAACGCCAGCGACTACGCGCGCGCTTGGCCCGGTGGGGAAGTGAGCGCGTATGCGATCACGCTGCGCGCGGGCGTCTCGCCGCTACAGGGACGCCGCGAGATCCAGCGCGCGCTCGTAGCGAGCGGGGCGGGCCTCGTCGTGGAAACCCGCTCGCAGCGCGAACTTCGTCTGCGCGCCACCAGCCGCCAGGGGCTCTCGCGCTTGACGCAGATCACGAGCCTCGTGCTGATCGCCGCGATCCTCGCAATGGCCACTGCGATGGGCGCCCTGATCTGGCAGCGGCGGCCGCTGCTGGCGGATATGAAGGTCGATGGCTTCGACAAAAGGGTGTTGTGGCGCTCGCTGTTGGTGGAGAGCGCGCTGCTGCTCGGGGTGGGGTGCTCGATCGGCGCACTGTTCGGGCTTGGCGGGCAGCTATTGCTGAGCCACGCCCTCGCGGTCGTTACGGGCTTCCCGGTTGTGACCTCGATCAGCGGGCTGGTGGCGATCGGCAGCCTGCTTGCGGTGACGAGCGTCGCGGTGGCGATCGTCGCCGTGCCCGGTTATCTGGCGGCGCGCGTGCGCGCCGCCATTGTCCTGCAGGATTAGCCGATTCTCGGGATCTCTTACACAGCATCGGTTATTCACTTAACTGTTTGTTTGTAAACCAACCACAATTGTTTATCTCATTTTCGAGGCGCTTCCCGTCACTTCTGTGGCGCCGGTTGGGGTGGCTGGACGCGCTGTATGGCTCTGAGGGTAGGGTTCGGTAGGGGGAACGAGCAGAGCGCAGCTGGACAGAGACGTCTCGTCCGTGTACACTGATATACATATGGTCCAACCGTGGTCACGAGCTGCACCAGCGAGAAAGAGTGAGACGATCGATTTGAAGATTTTCACTTGTGCATTGAGCACATCGCAGCCATGCGAGATGATTGCTCGGGCAGTGCGGGACGGGCGCGTCGGCCTACGGGTCATGGCCCCTCGGCAAGCAGAGCAGCGGTGTCCTTCACGACGCCCTGTCGGGGTAGCCAAGGGCGACGTGCTCTGTGCCCGAATCGTTCGACCGCGAGCCGGGCGCTGGATGCGGCGTCCGGCTCGTAGCTTCTGCGCTGCCCGTCCGGCTTGCGGCTACGGCAGGGGGATGCGCACATGGCAAGGGGTGGGAGCATGAGCAAGCACACGACATCTCCCGCGGGGGATGCGGCCGACCACGCGGGCCTGGAGCTGCTCGAGGAGGAGCGCCGCGGGCGGTTCTCCTCCTCGCTGCAGGCCGGTCTTGCGATCCTCAACTGCTTCAGCGCCCAGAAGCCGGTGCTGGGCATCGCCAAGCTTGCCGACGAGCTCAACATGAGCCGCTCCACCACCCACCGCTACGCCTCGACGTTGGTGGCGCTCGGCTACCTCGAGCAGGACCATGCGCGCCGCTATCGCCTGGCGCCGAGGGTTGCCGACATGGGGATGTCGGTGCTGGACTCGATGGCGCTGCGGGGCAAGGCCCGCGAACCCCTGCGCGAACTGCGCGAGCAGACAGGCCGCACCGCCTCGCTGGCGGTACTCGACGGTACGCAGATCCGTTATGTCGACAGGCGCCGTGGCTGGCGCCGCGGACAGCACGCGGCCGACCTCGACCTCGGAGCAGGGGCGCACCTGCCTGCCCAGTGCACCGCGATGGGCAAGGTACTGCTCGCGTACCTGCCCGACCGCGAGCGTGAAAAGCTGATCGGGGAGCTCGAGCTGACGAAGCGGGGACCGAGGAGCATCACCAGCAAGAAGGCGCTGCGCGCGGAGCTTCAGCAGGTGCGCGAGGATGGTCTCGCGCTGGGCGACGAAGAGCTCGGTCCGGGGGTGCGAACGATCGCGGCACCGGTGCACGGTCCCGACGGTGATGTCGTCGCAGCGGTCGGAGTTCCCGTTCCAGCCGACGACTACACGCTCGAGGATCTGCGCAAGACCGTCGGCCCGGCGGTGCTCGGCGCCGCCAAGCGGATCTCCGCTGCACTGCTGGCCTGACCGAATCCTCGCCCACCGCAAGTCTCCCTCACAGACCGCGCTCCAACCGATCGGCGATGCGCTGAATCGCCGTGAGGTCGAGCTCGGAACGGAACAGGAACGGGACCCTCACCACCGGCGGCGCGCCTTGCGGTCCTTCGCTTTGACGTAGACGCGCGATCTGGCGCTGCTGCGCGAGCGCCCGCTGGTGAACGGCGTGTGCGGTACGAACGGCGGAGACCCTCACCGCTGTTGCCTGCCCGCCGGCAGATCCGCCACCGTGCAATGCCGCGATGCGCTGCAGCTCCTCGCCCTCGAAGCGCCGTGGCAGGGTGCCGTTGACGATCACCGCATCGAGCTCCCGACCCAGCCCGCGACGCAGACCCTCGCCCAGCTCGAGCGTCTCGGTGACCCCCATCTCCGTGGCTTGCGTCACCGCCAGGTAGGCGGTGCGGAGGGGATCCTCCAGCAGCTCGCGCACCTGGCCGGCCTGACGCGCAACTGGCCCCATGCGCGCGATTGTCCCGAAGGTTTGGGGGGAGCGCAGCATCGCCAGCGCGTGGCCGGTGGCGGGGGCGTCGAACACGATCAGGTCGTAGTCGCGCTCGGCTCCTGCGCCCGCGGCTGTGCTCCCGCCTCCTACGCTCGCGGCCGTACCCCCGTTCCGGGCGCCCCGGTCACCGGGCCGCCGACCCTGGGCCAGCTCCCACAGCTTCACCGTCGTGATCACCTCGCGCGCGCCGGGGGCCGCCGCGATCATGTATTGGAAGCTCGAGCTGGAGGTGAGCACCCGCGCCGGCACCCGGCCTCCGATCGCCCGCAGCCATTCGGCCAGCACGCGGTCGCGGTCGATTGCGAGCCCCCACAGCCCATCGCACAGCTGCGTCTCGATGCCGTGGCGGGGCGCCTCCGGATGTCCGAGCAGCGCAGACAGCCGGCCCAGACCCGCGGTGGCTCCACCCGCCTCCCCGCCGGTCACCTCGACCACGATCGTGCGCAGCCCGCGCCGTGCGCCGAGCAGGCCGAGCGCCGCCGACACGGTGGTCTTGCCAACACCCCCCTTGCCGCTCACCACGATCAGCCTGCGCTCCAGTACCGATGCCACGCCCCCACCATATGACGCCGGAGCAGGCGACGGGGATTGAGCCAACCCATGCGGCGCCTACAATCCCGTGGGTGAGCGCCCCAGCTGACATAAAGACGACCGACAGCCCTGCCGCTGGTGTGCAGATTGCCGGCACTCCCGCCACGGAGTCGATCGACGTGCAACTGATGTACGACGAGCGCGGTCTGCTGCCGTGCGTGGTGCAAGATTGGAGCAGCGGCGAGGTCCTGATGCTCGCCTACATGAACGAGGAGGCGCTGCAGCGCACGCGCGCCACGGGCGAGCTTTACCTGTGGAGTCGCTCGCGCGATGAGCTGTGGCACAAGGGAGCCACCAGCGGCAACACCCAGGCGGTGCGTGCGCTGCGCGCCGACTGCGACGGCGACACACTGCTCGCGCTGGTCGACCCCGCCGGCCCGGCCTGCCACACGGGGGAGCGCACCTGCTTTCACCGGGGGGCGCTTGACCCGCCGGCCCCGCACGAGACGCTGCCTGCGCTCGAGCGTACGCTCGCCGCGCGTGCCCGTGAGCGGCCAGCCGGCTCCTACACAGTTGCGCTGCTGGACGATCCTCCGCGGATTGGCGAGAAGGTGATGGAGGAGGCGGAGGAGGTCGCCCGCGCCGCACGCGAAGAGGCCGACGAGCGCGTCGACGAAGAGGCCGCCGACGTGCTTTACCACTTGCTTGTGCTGCTGCGCAGTCGCGATCGCGCCCTCGCCGACGCCGAGCGGGTGCTCGATGCCCGCCGCCGCTGAGCCGCTGAGCGGGACCGCCGGCGGCTCCCGTCCGTCGGGGGAGCTGTCGATCGAGCCCACGCTGGAGCAGGTGCGTGCGCTCGCGGCGCCTGCCGCCGGCGATGGTGTGGTGCGGGGACTCGCGGCGTCTGCGGCAGGCGACGGGGCGGCGTACGATCTGATCCCGTTGCGCCACAGCTTCATCGCCGATTGCGAGACCCCGGTGTCGGCCTTCCTGAAGCTGCGCGCGCTGGCGCCGTCCGAGCCGGCTTTCCTGCTGGAGTCCGCCGATCAGGGCCAGCGCGTGGGGCGCTGGTCGTTCATCGGCGTGCGCCCGCGCTCGGTGCTGCGCTGGTCGCTGGGCGATCCTGGTGACCCCTACACGCTCGCGGCCGAGCTCGTTGCGGGCTTCCGCCAAATTCCACACGCCGGCTTCGGCTCCCACTCAGGCGTTGCGGGTGGAGGAGCTGCGGTGGGGGGGCAGTCAGACGAGGCGCCCTTCGCCGGTGGCGCCGTGGGCTTCTTCGGCTACGACCTCGTGCGCACCGTCGAGCCACTGGGCGAGAGCGGGCCCGACCCGCTGGGGCTCCCGGACATGGCGCTGATGCTCTCCGACGTGCTCGTGATCTTCGACCACCTCAAGCACACCGTCACGATCCTCGTGAACGTGGAGGTGGACGCCGGCATGGAGCACACGGATGCCTTGATCGAGCGTCGCTACGCGGATGCCGCACAAACCATCGCCGAGATCCGTCGGGCGCTCGACGGCCCCGTGCCGCACGCCGAGCCGCCGGCGGCCCCGCGGGAGACGCCGCGCTTCGAGTCGAACATGCCGCGTGCCCAGTTCGAAGGCATGGTCGAGCGGATCGTGCGCTACATCCACGCTGGCGACGCCTTCCAGGTCGTGCCATCCCAGCGCTGGTCGGCGCCGGTGCCGGTCGAGGCCTTCTCCATCTATCGGGGCCTGCGCGCGGTCAACCCATCGCCGTACATGTACTACCTGGACTTCGGCGACTTCCAGGTTGCCGGCGCCAGCCCCGAGCCGCTGCTCACCGTCAACGCTCGCCACGTCGCGACGCGGCCGATCGCGGGCACCCGCCCGCGGGGCGACTCTCCCGAGGAGGATCGCCGTATCGCCGCCGAGCTGCTGGCGGATGAGAAGGAGCGCTCCGAGCACGTGATGCTGGTCGATCTCGGGCGCAACGATCTCGGCCGGGTGTGCGAGTACGGCAGCGTTACCGTCGACGAGCTGATGGAGATCGAGCTCTACAGTCACGTGATGCACATCGTCTCCGCCGTCTCAGGCACGCTGCGCGCCGACGTCGGTGCGATGGATGCGTTGCGCTCGGTGCTCCCCGCAGGGACCCTCTCGGGGGCGCCGAAGGTGCGCGCGATGCAGATCATCGACGAGCTCGAGCCGGTCAAGCGAGGTGGGTATGGCGGCGCGATCGGCTATCTCAGCTACGGCGGCGACCTCGACACCGCGATTCACATCCGCACCGTGGTCGTCAAGGACGGCGTTGCCCACATCCAGGCCGGCGGCGGCACCGTGGCCGACGCCAAGCCGGCGTACGAGTACGAGGAGTCGGTGGCGAAGTCCACGGCGGCGATGCGCGCAATCGCGCTGGCATGCGAACAGGCCGACTGGGCCTGAAGGAGACTCGATGAAGGTATTGGTCATCGACAACTACGACTCGTTCACCTACAACCTCGTGCAGTACCTCGGCGAGCTGGGCGCCGACGTGCACACGGTGCGCAACGACCGCGCCACCGTCGATGAGCTGCTCGCCGGCTGCTACGAGCGCTGCGTGGTGTCGCCCGGACCATGCACTCCGGACGAGGCAGGGATCACACTGGAGGCGGTGCGCAGGCTGCCCGAAGCGGGTATCCCCACGCTCGGTGTGTGCCTTGGCCACCAGGCGCTCGCGCAGGCCTTTGGGGGACGGGTGGTGCTGCACCCACCCGTGCACGGCAAAGCGACCACGATCGAGCACGACGGCCGCACGATCTTCGCCGGTCTCACCTCGCCGCTCACGGTGGGGCGCTACCACTCGCTGATCGTTCACAGCGAGCTGCCCGACTGTCTGGAGTCCTCGGCCGAGGGCGACGGCGTGCTGATGGCGCTGCGTCACCGCGAGCTGCCCGCGGAGGGCGTGCAGTTTCATCCCGAGTCGGTGCTCACCGAAGGGGGCAAGCAGCTCTTGAGCAACTTCCTCGCTTGATGGAAGCTTCGAGGAGGTGTAGATGTCTCGCAACCTCACCCCTACCACTTCACGAAATGAAGGGTTGGGGGCCGAAAAAATGAATGCACATCCTCAACCCCTACGATCCCATTCCGCCTTCGAGTGCCAGCCGCCAGGCAAGCATTGACGACTGATGCCCAACCCAATCCTCACGAGCGCGATCGACGCGCTCGCATCCCGCAAGGACCTGAGCGAAGCGCAGGCCGCCGAGGTGCTCGCGCAGATCATGCACGGCGAGGTCTCCGAGACCCAGATCGCGGCCTTCCTGATCGCGCTGCGCACCAAGGGCGAGACAGTGCAGGAGCTGGCGGGCATGGCACGCACGATGCGCGATCTCGCCGTACAGGTGCCGAGCACGCAGGAGAACCTGCTCGACACGGCTGGCACCGGTGGCGGGCGACGCACGTTCAACGTCTCCACCACCGCTGCGCTGATCGCCGCGGGGGCGGGGTGCGCGGTGGCCAAGCACGGCAACCGCTCCGCCACCGGCCCCTCCGGGTCGGCCGACGTGCTGGAGGCGCTCGGCGCGCGCATCGACCTCGACCCGGATGGGGTGGCGCGCTGCATCGAGGAGGCCGGCTTCGGCTTCATGTTTGCGCCCGCGCACCATCGCGCGACTCGCTTCGTGGTGCCGGTGCGCCATGAGCTGGGGGTGCGCACGATCTTCAACATGCTCGGCCCCCTCACCAATCCGGCTGGCGCCTCGCGGCAGCTGATCGGCGTCTCCGACCCCGGCTTCCTGGAGACGATCGCCGGCGCGCTCGCGCTGCTGGGCTCCCGCCGCGCGCTGGTTGTGCACGGCGAGGACGGACTCGATGAGATCTCGACCTCGGCACCCACCATGGTGGTGGAGCTCGACGGCTCTGACATCCGCCGTTACACGATCTCTCCGGAGCAATTCGGAGTCCCGCCCGCCCCCACCGAGCGAGCCCGCGTTCCGCCTGACCGCCTGCCCACCGAGCGCGCCTCGGGCGTCTTTGCGCCAAGTGCTGCGGGCGATTCCGCGCTTGCGGGTGCCGCTGCCCCCCATCCTGAGCTGGCGGGTGGCACTCCGGAGGAGAACGCTGCGATGACGCGCGCGATCCTTGACGGTGAATCCGGGTCACGCACCGATCTCGCGCTGGTCAACGCCGGCGCCGCAATCTACGCGGCCGGCGCGGTCGTTTCGATCGCCGAGGGTGTCGAGTCGGCTCGCGCAGCGCTCGCCGACGGCAGCGCCGCGCACGCTCTGCAGAGCTACGTTGAGGCCACCCTCAGGTATGCGCCCGCCGAGGCGGCCAGATGAGCCCAACCGTGCTGGAACGCATCCTGCGCGTCACCCGCGAGGAGGTGGCGCGGCGCAAGCGCGAGCTGCCGATCGACCAGCTCGAAAGCGGCGGCGAGGCGCCGACCGTGCGCCGGTCATTCCATGCGGCACTGACCGGACCGGGCATCTCTGTGATCGCCGAGTTCAAGCGCCGCTCGCCCTCCGGCGGGACGTTGCGCGAGCGCCCCGACGTCGTCGACCTGATCGGCGCATACAAGCGTGGCGGTGCCGCCGCCCTCTCGATCCTCACCGAGGGCCCGCACTTCGACGGCTCGCTCGAGGATCTGCGCGAGGCCCGCGCCGCCTGCGCGCTGCCGATTCTGCGCAAGGACTTCATCGTCGACCCCTACCAGCTGCACGAGGCTCGCGCCGCTGGCGCCGACGCGGTGTTGTTGATTGTGGCCGCACTCGACCAGCCGACGCTGCTCGATCTGCACCAGCAGGGGAGGGAGCTGGGGCTCGACGTGCTCGTCGAGGTGCACGACCGCGCCGAGCTGGCACGTGCGAACGAGGGGGGAGCACGGCTGATCGGGATCAACAACCGCGACCTGCGCGACTTCAGCATCGACGTCGAGCGCACCTTCGCCTTGCTGGAGGAGGTCCCCGGCGGCGTCGCCGTGGTTTCGGAGTCGGGGATCGCCACCGCCGCACAGCTGCGGCGCCTGGAGGAGCAGGGCGTGCAGGCGGTGTTGGTGGGTGAGACGCTGATGCGCTCACCCGATCCCGAGGTTGCGCTGCGGGAGCTGCTGTCCGGCGGAGGGGAGCTGCTGTCGGGAGAGTCCTCGACGGCAGAATCGCCCTCGCGCGCCGGCGCCGACCTGGCGCCAGAGCGGTCTGGAAAGTTTTAGAGACACCGTGGTCGACCTTTAGATCGCCTTCATCGCCACCGATCATCCTGTTCCACATGACCCATATGAGCTTGATTTCCACGCCTGCCGCCAACCCGGCCCCCGCGGCCCCTTCGCCGCGATGAAACGTCTTTTCGCGATCCCCTTCATCTCCGCCCTCGTCGGGGGCGGCGTCGTGGTGGCGGTGCTGGCCGCCAGCGGCACCCTCAGCTCGTCCAGCAAAACCGTCACCGAGGTGCAGGCTGCGGCTCCGGTGAGCACCTCGAGCAGCGCCTCTTCATCCAACACGATCCCCACCAGGAGCGGTGGGGGCGGCGGGTTGAGCGCTCACGAAATCTACGAACGCACGGCCCCCAGCGTGGTCAAGGTGACCTCGACGATCGTGCGCCAGAGCGAATCGCCCTTCGGCTTCGGCGAAAGCGCGCAGCAGGGCACCGCCACCGGCTCCGGGTTCGTGATCGACTCCAACGGCACGCTGCTTACCAACTGGCACGTGGTCGAGAACGCGAGCAAGGTGACGGTCAGCTTCGAACACTCGAAGACCGTCGAAGCGCATGTGGTCGGCAAGAACCCCTCGCAGGATCTCGCCGTGCTGAAGATCCCCACCGAAGGTCTCAGCCTGCACCCGCTCACGCTCGGTGACTCCAGCTCCGTCGAGGTCGGCGAACCGGTCGTCGCGATCGGCAACCCGTTCGGCCTCAGCCGGACGCTGACGACCGGCGTGATCTCGGCGCTGCAGCGCGAAATCACCGCTCCCAACGGCTTCGCGATAGACAATGTGCTGCAGACGGACGCGCCGATCAACCCCGGCAACTCCGGTGGGCCGCTGCTCAACGCCAAAGGGCAGGTGATCGGCATCACCTCGCAGATCGAGACCGGCGGCGGCGGCAGTGACGGCAACATCGGGATCGGCTTCGCGGTGCCGATCAACACCGCCAAGGCCGAGCTCCCCGAACTGGAGAAGAACGGCACCGTCCAGACCGCCTATCTCGGCGTCGAGATGATCTCGATCGACGGCTCGCTCGCCAGCCTCAACCTGCCGGTCAAGAGCGGCGCGCTGATCGAGAAAGTCGAAGCCGGCAGCCCCGCCGCCAAAGCCGGCATCCGCGCCGGCAACATCGAAGCTAAGGTCGGCGGCAACGAAATCTCCGTCGGCGGCGACATCGTCGTGGGCGTGGACGGCAAAAAGGTGACAAGCGACGAAGACCTCGCCAGCTACATCGGCACCAAGAAGCCCGGCGACACCGTCACGATCGAACTGCTGCGCGAGTCGGGCAGCGGTGGCTACACCAAGAAGAACGTCACCGTCACGCTCGGCCAGCGGCCCAACTCGATTCCCAACCCCAACACCCCTGAATAATTCGCAGGCCCTATCGTGGGGGGCATGTCCCCCCACGTGAAGGTCTGCGGCATCACCAACCTGCATGACGCCGAGCTCGCGGTCGAGCTGGGGGCGTGGGCGGTGGGAATGGTGTTCTACGAGCCCTCTCCCCGCGCGTGCTCAACCGACGATGCGCTGCGGATCGTCTCGGCGCTGCGGCGCAGGGTGGAACTGTGTGGCGTGTTCGTCAACGCGCCGCTGGACGAGGTGGTGCAGGTCAGCGACGGACTGGGGTTGACGATGCTGCAGATGCATGGCGACGAGGGGCCTGCGTACTGCGCCGAAGTGGGCCATCGCACCGGGGCGAAGGTGATCAAGGCGGTGCAGGTGGAGTCGATCGGAGAGGTGCGCGACGTGGAGCGCTTCCACACTGACTTTCACCTGCTCGACGCGCGCTCGAGCGTGCCCGGCAGGGAGAAGCTGCGCGGGGGTACGGGGGAGGCGTTCGACTGGGGGCTGCTGGCCGCGCGGCGCTCCAAGGTGCCGCTGATCCTCAGCGGCGGGCTGGGACCCGAGAACGCGGCGCAGGCGATCCTAGCGGCCTCCTCGCACGGCCACCGCGCGCGGCCATTCGCGCTTGACACGGCCTCCGGCACTGAGGCGTCCCCGGGGCGCAAGGACCCCGAGCGCCTACGCGCGTTCTTTGCCGCGGTGCGCGCCTCCGAGCCGGTGGAGGAGGCGCCTCCGGTGGGCACCCCGGCGTGAGCGAGTTGGTGCCGGCGCGCGGGAATCTCAGCGCGCGCTCGCCCGCCGCAGCGCTTCAGCGCGGAGGCACCATCCCAACCCCCGATAACCTCGCCCGCATGAGCACGATCGAGCACCGCTTCGGACGGTATGGGGGGCAGTATGTCCCCGAGACGCTGATGCCCGCGTTGGCGGAGCTCGAGCAGGCATGGGTGCAGGCGCGCGACGAAGCCGGCTACCGTGCCGAGCTCGACGGGCTGCTGCGCGACTTCGGGGGACGGCCCACGCCGCTGTACCTCGCGCGGCGGCTGTCGGAGCGCTGCGGGCGGCGGGTGTATCTCAAGCGCGAGGATCTCAACCACACCGGCTCGCACAAGCTCAACAACGCCCTCGGCCAGGCGCTCTTGGCGAAGCGGATGGGCAAGCGGCGGATCATCGCCGAGACTGGGGCGGGGCAGCATGGTGTGGCGACCGCCACCGTGAGCGCGCTGCTTGACATGGAGTGCGAGATCTACATGGGCGCCGAGGACACACGCCGCCAGCGGCCCAACGTGCAGCGCATGGAGTTGCTCGGCGCCACGGTGCATAAGGTGGACGCGGGCGCGCGCACGCTCAAGGAGGCGACCTCGGCGGCGATCCGCGACTGGGTGAGGAACGTGGCGAGCACTCACTACGTGATCGGTTCGGTCGTCGGCCCGGCGCCCTACCCGGCGATGGTGCGCGATCTGCAGCGGGTGATCGGCGACGAGGCGCGCGCGCAGCTGCAGGAGCGCGAGGGGCGCCTGCCCACGCGCGTGATCGCGTGCGTCGGTGGGGGCTCCAACGCGCTGGGGATCTTCACCGCGTTCCTCGACGATCCGGGCGTCGCGCTGGTTGGCGTGGAGGCGGGGGGGGAGGGGATCGAGACGCCGCGCCACGGCGCCCCGCTGACCGTCGGCGGCCGCGCGGGAGTGCTGCATGGCGCGCTCTCGGCTGTGATGCAGGACGAGGAGGGCCAGATCATCGAAGCGCACTCGGTCTCCGCCGGCCTCGACTACCCCGGCACCGGCCCCCAGCACGCCCATCTGCGCGACTCCGGCCGCGCCCGCTACGTCGCCGTCCCCGACCGCGACGCGCTCGCCGCCTTCCGCGAGCTGGCGCGCCTGGAGGGCATAATCCCGGCGCTCGAGAGCGCCCACGCGCTCGCATGGACGCTCGCCCAATCCGACGGCGAGCTCGACCTCGTATGCCTCTCCGGCCGCGGCGACAAGGATCTCGCCGAGGTTCTGGCCCTCTCATGAGTGCTGGGGGTGGGGATGGTGCCTCCGCGCTAAAGCGCTCCGGCGGGCGGGTTGCGCGTGGCGATCCCGGCGCGCAGGGCATCGACCGGATCGGCGTTGCGTTCACCGGCGCGGTGAGTGAGCGCCGCGCGGCGCTGATGCCCTACCTGATGGGCGGCTTTCCCACGCTCGCCGACTCGGTGCGGATCGGCGAGGCGTGCGTGCAGGGGGGCGCCGACATCCTCGAGCTGGGCGTGCCCTACTCCGACCCACTCGCCGACGGGCCGGTGATCCACGAGGCCGCCACGCGCGCGCTCGCAGCCGGCGCCAGTCTCGCCGGGGTTCTGGAGGTCGCGCGTGCGCTCGCCCCGAGCGTGCCCGTGGTGCTGATGTGCTACGCCAACATGGTGCTCGCGCCGGGCGCCGGGGCGTTCGTGGAGCGGCTGGCGCGCACAGGCGCGAGCGGCTTGATCGTGCCCGACCTGCCGTTCGAGGAGGCCGCCGAGGTGCTCGCCGCCTGCGACGCGCACGGGGTCGCGCTCGTACCGCTGGTCGCGCCCACCACGCCGCCGGAGCGGCTGGCGGAGATCGGCGCCCGCGCGCGAGGGTTTCTGTACACCGTCTCGGTTGTGGGCACCACGGGGGAGCGGGCGGCGCTCGCCGAGAGCTTCGCCGAAGTCGTCGCCCGCGCCAAGGCTGCGACCGCAGTGCCCGTGGCGCTGGGCTTTGGGATCTCCACTCCGGCGCAGGCACGCCAGGCCGCCGACGCCGGCGCCGACGGGGTGATCGTCGGCTCGCGGCTGGTGCGCGCCGCGGCGGAGGCCGAGGACCCCGCCGGAGCGGTGGGCCCGCTCGTCGCCGAGCTGGCCGCCGGGTTGGAGCGGTAAGGACACACGCCGTCCTCGCGCCCGGTAGGATGCGCAGAGGATGGGATTGATCGCAGCCATCACAGCCGGTCTGGTCGTCTGGATCGTGCTCTGGGCGCTGGGCGCCAAGGGGTTCGACGCGTTCATGCTCGCCGCCCTGATCATGCTGGTGGGCGCCTGCGTACGGATCGCCGCCGGCTACCTGCCCGGCCGCCGTCGCAGCGGCGCCTGAGCGACCCGTGCGGCTCGGCCGGCCCCGTCTTGCGCTAGCCGGGCCGGCCCTGCTCGCGCGCCTGCGTCTCTCCTCAGGGCCCGCGCGCCTGCATCGGTCCCCGGGGCTCGTGCCCCGTTTCCCACAGGGTTGGCTCGCGTTGCTCGTGCTCCCCGCATCGCTTGCGCTGCTCTCCGGCTGCGGCGGCGTCGGGGTCTCGACCGCCGTCACGCTCCCCGGCCAGCTCACGGTCTACTCCAGCCTCCCCCTACAGGGCCCGCTCGCGGCCGCCTCGCTGCAGATCGAAAACGGCGAGAAGCTCGCCCTCGCCCAGGTGGGGGGGCGGGTGGGTCGCTTCAAGCTCGACTACGCCTCGCTCGACGACGCCAACCCCAAGACCGGGGAAGCCGACCCCGGAATCATCGCCTCCAACGCCCGCGTCGCCACGCAGGACACCTCCACGATCGCCTACATCGGCGAGCTCGACTCCGCCGCCACGGCAGTATCGCTGCCGTTCGTCAACGGCGAGGGCATCCTCCAGGTGAGCCCCGCGAGCCCCTACGTCGGGCTCACCTCCTCGCTTGACGCCGGCCAGGACGAACCGGAACGCTTCTACCAGAGCGGCAAGCGCACCTTCGTGCGCCTGATGCCCGGCGACGAGGTGCAGGCCGCCGCTCAGGTGCGGCTGATGCGCGTGCTGCACCTGCCGAGCGTGTACGTGATCGACGACCTCGATCCCTTCAACGCCCCGCTGGCGTCGATCTTCGCCGAAGACGCCAAACGGGCCGGCATCGACGTGCTCGGCGAAGACCAGATCGAAACCACCTCCAACACGGAATTCTCTGGAGAGGTGCGCAAGGTGCTCGCAAGCGGCGCCCGCGCTGTGTTCTTCAGCGGCAACCCCGACGCTGGGGCGGTCGCGCTGTGGCAGCAGCTGCACGCAGCCGACTCCCACCTGCGCCTGCTGGGGCCGAGCAGCCTCGCCGAACCCTCGTTCGCGGCGCAGATCGGCTCGGCGGCCGCACACACCTACCTCACCACACCGCTGCTGCCGCTCGCGCTCTACCGGCCGCCCGCGCAGCGGGTGCTCGCCGAATACCGCGCCCGCTTCCACCACGCCGCCGGTCCTTACGCGCTTTACGGGTATGAGGCGATGAGCGCTGTTTTGCTCGCGATCCACCGCGCGGGGCGCCATGGCAACGACCGCGAGACGGTGATCCACGAGTTCTTCGGGATCAAAGATCGAGACTCGGTGCTGGGGCGCTACTCGGTGTTGCCCGATGGCGATACCACCTTCTCCAGGTACGCTGTCAATCGCGTGCACGGCGGGCACCTGGTGTTCTACCGGGTGCTCCAGCTGCCGCCTGAAAGCTGACTCAGTGGCTCAGCGCCGCGCCCAGCGCCTCGTCGAGATGGGGGTGGCGGAACTCGTACCCCAGCATCAGCGGCTTCGCCGGCAGCACGCGCGCGCCGGTGGTGACGATCTGCGCCATTTCCCCATACAGCAGCCCCAGCGCCGCCCCCGGCACCGGCAGCAGCGCCGGGCGGTGAAGCGCATGGCCGAGCGCGTGTGCAAGCTCCCTGTTGGTGACCGGCTCGGGGGCCGTCCCATTTACCGGGCCCAACCAGCGCTCGTCGCTCACCGCTACCCGAATCATCCCCACCAGATCGTCCACGTGGATCCACGACACATACTGGCGACCGCCCGCCACCGGGCCGCCCACGCCCATCCGGAAGGGGGGCAACATCTTGGCCAGCGCCCCGCCGCGGGGATCCAACACCACGCCGGTGCGCACCTGCACCGTGCGCATCCCCAGCTGCTGCGCTGCGCGAGCCTCCGTCTCCCACGCCACGCACACCTGCGCGAGGAAGTCCCCCCCAGGCGGCGCCTCCTCGTCGAGCGGCTCCTCGCCGTGGGGGCCGTAGTAGCCGATCGCCGACCCGCTCACCAGCACTGCCGGCCGCCCGCTGGCCCCCTCGCGGCCAGGCTGTCCACCTCCACCCGAGCCCCATCCTCCTCCCCCTGCTTCCCCCGCAGAGGTTGCACACGCGCTCAGCCCCTCCACCAAGTGGCGTGTGCCGATCGTGCGGCTCTCGCGGATCGCTCGCTTGGCGCTCGCGCTCCAGCGCTGCGCCACGTTCTCGCCGGCGAGGTGCACCACCGTGTCGCGGCCTTCGAGCGCCTGCGCCGGCGCCGGCTCGCTCAGCGGGTCCCAACCCACCGCGGGCACGCCCAGCCGTGCGGTGGCGCGCTCCGGGTTGCGTGAGAGCACGGTGACATCGGCGCCGTCGTCCACCAGCGCCGCGACGAGCGCGCTGCCGATCAGGCCCGTCGCGCCGGTGAGCGTGACCCGCATCGGCTCACGCCGCGGCGGGGGCCCCGGTGGGGGCGTCGGCCCGGGCGAAACCCACCTCCTGGCCGGCCAGCGCCATGCCGCTCGCGCGCGCCTGCTCGGCCACGGCCGCCGCCACCGCGGGCGCGACCTCGCGGTTGAAGACGGAGGGGATTATGTAGTCCTCGCGTAGCTCCTCCTCGGGGACGATCTCGGCGATCGCGCGCGCCGCCGCCATCTTCATCGCCTCGGTGATCGCCGGCGCGCGCACGTCCAGCGCGCCGCGGAAGATCCCCGGGAAGCACAGCACGTTGTTGATCTGGTTGGGGTAGTCCGAGCGCCCGGTCGCCATGATCCGCACGTACGGGGCGGCCTCCTCGGGGATCACCTCGGGGTTGGGGTTGGCCATCGCGAACACCATCGCGTCGTCGTTCATCTTCGCCAGCGCCTGCGCCGGCAGGGCGCGCGCGCCGGAGACCCCGATCAACAGATCGGCGCCGTCGATCACGTCGGCCGGGCCGCCGGCGCGGCACTCGGGGTTGGTCACCTGCGCAAACCACCGCTTCACCGAGTTCATCGTGCCGTCGAGGTAGTCCTCGCGGCGCACGTGCAGCGCCCCTTTTGAGTCGGCGCCGACGATCTCGCGCACGCCCGCCTCGTGCATGATCTTGGTTACCGCGATCCCCGCCGCACCGAGGCCGATCACCAGCACTTTCAGGTCCTCCAGGCGCCGTTCGGTGAGCTTCACGGCGTTCAGCAACGCGGCCATCACCACCACCGCGGTGCCGTGCTGGTCGTCGTGGAAGACGGGGATGTCGAGCTCCCGCTGCAAGCGCTCCTCGATTTCGAAGCAGCGCGGCGCGGAGATGTCCTCGAGGTTGATCCCCCCAAAGCCCGGCGCCATCAGCGTCACGGCGCGCACGATCTCGTCGGGGTCCTTGGTGTCGAGGCAAATCGGGAAAGCGTCCACGCCCGCGAACTCCTTGAACAGGCACGCCTTGCCCTCCATCACCGGCATCGCCGCCGCCGGGCCGATGTCGCCCAGGCCGAGCACCGCGGTGCCGTCGGAGACGACCGCCACGGTGTTGCGCTTGATCGTGTACTGCGACGCCTTCTCGGGGTCGTCGCGGATCGCGATGCACACGCGCGCCACGCCCGGCGTGTACACCATCGAGAGATCGTCGCGCGTCTTCAGCGAGTGCTTGTTGCGCTGTTCGATCTTGCCGCCCACGTGCAGAAGGAAGGTGCGATCGGTCGTGTCAACCACATCGACGCCGGCGATCGCCTCGATCGCCTCGAGGATCCTGCCCCAGTGTTCGCGGTCGGCCCCATCCACCACGATGTCTCTGACGCTGGCGCTCACGTGGGCCTCGACCAGATCGATTCCCACCACCACGCCGCCGGCCTCGCCGATCGCGCTCGTAACCTGCCCCACCGTGCCGGGGGCGGTGTCGTCCAGCCGGACGCGGATCGTAAGTCGGTACTGCGCGCTAGGGATGATGCTCACGAGAAAGTGACTCCTGGATCGAGGGACTGCAGCCATGTTATGCGACTAAAGTGCTCGGCGATGAGTGCAGCCGCCAACCGTGACCAAGCGGAGCGTCGCCTCTTCCTGATCGACGGTCCCTCACTCGTCTACCGCGCCTTCTTCGCGCTGCCCGAGTCGATTGCGACCTCGACCGGAGTGCCGACCAACGCGATCTTCGGGTTTGCCTCGATGCTCGTGAAGATCGTCACCGAGCACGGGGTCTGCCCGACCGTGGTCGCGTGGGACGCCGGCACCTCGGGGCGCACCGAGCTGTTTCCCGAGTACAAGGCGCAGCGACGCTCGCGCCCCGACCTGCTCAAGCAGCAGTGGCCGGCGATGGAACCGCTCGTGGAGGCGTTCGGCTACAGCAACGTCAGGGTAGAGGGGTACGAGGCCGACGACGTGATCGCCTCGCTCGCCGCGCGGGCGATGAGCGCCCAGCCGCCCGTCCCAGTGACGATCGTCACCGGCGACCGCGACGTCTTCCAGCTGATCGACGAGCGGGGTCTCGTCGAGGTGATGGCGACGGCGCGCGGGATCACCGACACCAAGCTGTACGACCGCCAGGCGGTGATCGACCGCTACGGCATCCCCCCCGAGCTGATCCCCGACTTCTACGGGTTGAAGGGCGACACCTCCGACAACATCCCGGGGATCCCCGGGATCGGCGACAAGACCGCCTCCGACCTGATCCAGCGCTACGGCGCGTTGGAGGAGGTGCTGGCGCACATCCCCGACATCAGCGGCGCCAAGCGCAAACAGAACCTGACGGCGCACGCCGAGGACGCCCGCATCTCCAAGCAGCTCGCCACGGTCGATCGCGACATCCCGCTCGACTTCGACCTGGGCGCCGAGGCCGCGCGCGAGCCCGACCGCTCGCGCCTGCGCGAGGTGTTCCGCGAGTACGAGCTGCGCGACCCTTTGCGCCGCCTCGAGGAGGCGCTGGAGGAGGCGGAGCTGGCGGTGCCGGCGGGCCCCACCGAGGTGCGGCTCTCGGGGCGCGTGCGCGCGGGGACGGTGGCCGACATCCGGGCGTTCGTCGCCGCTGCCTGCGCCGGTGGTGCGCAAGAGCTCGATCTCGTGGTGCGCTCCCCCGAGACGCCCGAGGGCGCGCTGTTCGCGGAGGGCGCCGGGTGGCGCTTCGCGGTCATGCTGGTCCCCGCGGGGGGAAGCGCCGGAGCGGCTGCCAAGGGCGGCTCCGATCCCGTCAGTGCGGGGCGGGCGACCGGGCTGCCCGAGGTGCTGTGCGGCGACTGCGAGAGCGCCGAAGAGGTCGCGGCCGCCTGCGGAGAGCTGCCGGTGGTCGTGCATGACGCCAAGGCACTCGGGCTGGTGCCGCCCGGACTCGTCCACGACACCCTGCTGGGGGCCTACCTGCTGGAGCCCGCGCGGCGCGGCTACCCGTTTGCGGAGCTGTGCGAGGAGCGCGGGCTCGCTGCCGACATCGGCGACGACGTCGCCGGCGAGGCACTGCTGGTGGGGGCGCTGGCGGCGTGGCAGCGCGAGCAGATCGCCGCGCGCGGCCTGGAGGGGCTGATGCGCGACATCGAGCTGCCGTTGGTGGGGGTGCTGCGCGATGTCGAGCTCGTCGGAGTGCGCCTCAACGTGCCGCGTCTGCAGGAGGTGGCCGCGCGCGTGCGCGATGAGATCGCCGAGCTGGAACAGGAAATCTTCGCGCTCGCCGACGAGGAGTTCCTGATCGCCTCGCCCCAGCAGCTGGGGGAGATCCTGTTCGAGAAGCTCGGCCTCTCGCGCAAGCGGCGCGGCAAGATCGGCTACTCCACCGACGCGCGCGTGCTGCAGGCGATCCGCTCCGAGCACGTGATCGTGCCCAAGATCGAGCGCTGGCGGGAGCTCTCGACGCTGATCAAGACCTACTTCGACGTGCTCCCGGCGCAAACCGACGAGCGCTCGCGGATCCACACCACCTTCCTGCAGGCCGTTGCTCAGACGGGGCGCCTGTCGAGCACCAACCCCAACATGCAGAACGTCCCGATCCGCACCGAGTTGGGGCGCGAGATCCGCGGCTGCTTCGAGGCCGAGGAGGGGCGCGTGCTGATCTCCGCCGACTACTCGCAGATCGAGCTGCGCGTGCTCGCCAATGCCGCCAAGGAGCCGGTGCTGAAGGAGATCTTCGAGCGCGGAGAAGATGTGCACACCGCCACCGCCTCGCAGGTCTTCCAGGTCGCTCCCGATCGGATCGACCCCGGGATGCGCTCCAAGTCGAAGATGATCAACTACGGCATCGTCTACGGGCTTTCCGACTACGGCCTCGCCGACCGCCTCAACATTCCACGCGAGGAGGCAAAGGAGTTCATCGACGCCTACCTCGCGCGCTTCCCGCGCGTGGCCGCGTTCATGCGGGAGACGATCGAGCGCGCCAAGGAGGAGGGGCACGTCACCACGCTGTGGGGCCGCCGCCGCCAGATCCCCGAGTTGCGCGCGCGCAACTACCAGGTGCGCTCGCTCGGCGAACGGCTCGCCGTCAACACCGTCGTGCAGGGCACCGCCGCCGACATCATCAAGCTGGCGATGGTGCGCTGCCATCGGGCGCTGGAGGTCGCCGGCCTGGACGCCTGCCTGATCCTCACGATCCACGACGAGCTGCTATTCGAAGCCTCTCCCGACGATGTCTCGGTGGCACGCGAGCTGATCGAGCGCGAGATGGTGGGGGTGTGGGAGCTGGAGCCGCCGATGGCCGTCGAGATCGGCGTGGGGCGCAACTGGTTGGAGGCGAAGTGAGCGCTTCGCACCCGCGCCGCACGCCCACAACCGCACCGATGCCCCGCCAGCGCCGCGGTGGCGTGCGCGAACCGGTGAGCTGGAGGTGGCGGTGAGCCACGTGCTGGAGGTATTGCGGTGAGCCGCGGACTGGCGGTGGCGTTGACCGCCGGCGCCGGCGTGCTGGTGGGGATGCAGGCACCGATCAACGCCCGCCTCGGGCGCTCGGTGGGCAGCCTGCAGGCGGCGAGCTTCTCCTTCATCGTCGGCACCGTCGCGCTGGTGACGATTGCCGCCCTTTCGCGCCAGGGCCTCGGTACCCTCGGCAATGTCGCGCACGTGCCCTGGTGGGCCCTGATCGGGGGCCTGCTGGGAGCGACCTATGTGACCGTCGCGATCCTCACCGTACGCACGCTCGGCGCCAGCGGCCTCACCGCGGCGGTGATCACCGGCCAGCTTGCGGTCTCGGTCGCGATCGACCGCTTCGGCCTGCTGGGGATCGCCCGGCAGCCGATCGCGCTGCACCGCATCGTCGGGCTGGTGCTGCTCGTGATCGGGGTCGCGCTGGTGGTGCGGCGGTGAGGTCGACTCAGTCTGTCAGCATCACTTGGATGTCGCGACTTCGATGGTTATTGGTGGTGGTTGGAGCGATCCTGTCGAGCAGTGCCGCAACCGGGTTTGGCGCCGAGCGCAGCCGGCCGGCGGTAGCGGCGTCGTCGTTCGATATCCACAAGGTCGATTGGGCCAGCGTTACGCTCCCCGGTGCGGCCTGCGACGCCTCGAAGCCGATTCGCCTTCATCACGGCAGGGCTTTCGTTACGCCGATCCCGCGCCGGTGGTCGCGAGATTCCTTCTATGGCAAGCGAGGCGTCACGGTCGACAGCGGCTGGGAAGCGGTCGTCTTTGGCGATCTCGCCGGCAGCGGGGAAGATGACGCGGGCCTCAACGTCAACTGCAACAACGGCGGCGGTACCGCCGACGGTGCACTGCTCTACTCGTGGGTCATCTTCAGCGGTCGCGGTGGCCGGCTGTCCGTGGTTGGCATCGTGACACCCCAGGTGCAGCCCCACGAAGTGCTGCCGACGATTCTCACGATCGCGATCGCGCCCGGGAAGATCACCGCACACGAATCCTTCTACGGGCCCCACGACGCCACCTGCTGCTCGACCGGTCGCGCGACGACGACCTGGACCTATGCGGACGAAGCGCTGCGGCCCGGCGTGCCCGTGATCACAAAACACCCCAGCACAACGCCGCCGTAGATCAACGCACCGCGGCGTACGCGTCCGCAAGCAGCCGCACACCCTGCTCGATTGCGGGCTCGGAGAGGTTGCCGAAGCCGAGCAGCACCCCCGGGTGGCCGCCGGGGGTGAAGCGGTGTAGGGAGAGGCCCTCTATCCCCACCCCGTGGGCGGCGGCGGCCCTCAGGAGCGCTGGCTCGTCGGTGCCGTCGGGCAGCGCCACCAGCTCGAACAGGCCGGCGGCTGGGTGGGCGGGCTCGGATAGCTGCGCCTCGGGCAGGTGCCGGGCAAGCGCCTCCAGTAGCGCATCGCGCCGTCGTTGGTAGATCGTGCGCATCCGCCGCACGTGCCGGTCAAGCTCGCCGCGCACGATGAAGTCGCGCAGCGCCAGCTGCCCCACCACCTCCGAGCCACCGTCGTGAACGGCCTTTGCGGTTGAGAGTTGCCAGGTGAGCCACGACGGCGTCAGCATCCAACCGAGGCGCATGCCGGGCGTCAGGCGCTTGCTGGCGGAGCCGATGTAGAGCACGCGCTCGGGCGCCAACCCCTGCAGCGCGCCCACCGCGACGCGGTCGTAGCGGTACTCGGCGTCGAAGTCATCCTCGACGATCAGCCCCTCGTCGCGCTCGGCCCACTCGACCAGCGCGGCGCGGCGGGCGGGGCTGAGGACGGCGCCGGTGGGGAACTGATGGGCGGGCGTCACGACCACCGCGGCGGCGTCGCTGGCGATCAGCTCCTCCACCCGCAGCCCCTCGGCATCGACGGGGATCGGCACGATCCGCAGGCCCGCCTGCTCGGCGATCAGCCGGTGCACATGCCAGCCGGGGTCCTCGAGCGCGATCGACTCCACCCCGTGGCCGCGCAGCACCCCGCAGGCGAGCGAGAAGCCCTGCATGAAGCCGGTACAGATCGTCATCTGCTCGGTGTCGGCCGCGGCGCCGCGCACCCGACCGAGATAGTCGGTGAGCGCCTCGCGCAGCTCGGGCAGCCCGCGGGGGTCGCCATACCCAAGCGCGTCCAGCGGCGACTCGCGCAGCGCGGCCCGCAGCGAGCGCACCCAACGCTCGCGGGGAAAGCTGGCAAGGTCGGGCAGGCCGGGGTGGAAGTGGTAGGGGTAGCGCTCCTGCAGCGAGCGAGCGGGCGCGCGCAGGGCGGTGGCGCGCACCGCCGCGCTCACCCTCACCGGCGCGCCCTGACGGGTGCTGAGATAGCCCTCGGCGGCCAGCTGGCTGTACGCCTCGCTCACCAGGCCGCGCGAGACGCCCAGCTCCTGCGCCAGACGACGGGTCGAGGGCAGCGCCGCGCCAGGTGGCAGGTGCCCGGTGCGAATCGCCTCGCGGATGCCGCCGGTGAGCTGCTCGCCCAGCGGCAGCTCACCGCCGCGGTCGAGCTCCACCAGCAGCTCTACTGGTCCTATTCTTGGGCTCATAACTGGCACTGTACTGTGAGCCAGTTGTGGGCTACGGTGGTCGCACACTCTCAATTCTTTTGGAGGCAACCATGAGCCAGATAACAGTTGTCGGAGGGGGGCTTGCAGGGCTTACGGCGGCGATCGCCTGCGCGGAGGGGGGCGCCAAGGTGCGTCTGCTGGAGGCGCACGAGCAGCTCGGCGGGCGAGCGCGCAGCACCGAGGGCCCCTACAAAGCCAACCTCGGGCCGCACGCCCTGTACAGCGACGGTGCGATGTGGGGGTGGCTGAACGAGCGTGGCCTGCTGCCGGGCCACGTCCGCCCGCCGCTCGGCGGCGCGCGCTTTCGTTTCCAGGGCGCCTTGCATCGGACGCCGCCGCTGGGCGCGATCCCCGCGGTGCTGCGCCTGCGCGGCCGCCAGGCGCCGGTCGATACCGACTTTCGCAGCTGGGTCGCCGCGCACACCGACGAGCGCATCGCAGCGATGCTCTGCTCGATGGCCGGCGTCTACACCTACCACCACGACCCCGGCGAGCTCTCCGCGGCGTTCGTGTGGGAGCGCACCGTGCGCCTGTTCCTCTCCACGCCGCCGCCCTCCACCGTGGTGCGCTATGCCAGCGGTGGCTGGAGCGGGATGGTCGCACCACTGGAGCGCCGCCTGCGCGAGCTGGGCGTCGAGGTGCAGACGGGCAGTCGGGTGGAGAGCCTGCCCGAGGCGCCCGTGATCCTCGCCACCGAGCTCCATCAGGCGAGCGAGCTGCTCGGAGGCGAGCCGCTGCAGTGGCCGAGCGGGCGCACGGTGTGCCTCGACGTCGGCCTCTCCCGCCGCCGCGGCGACCCGTGGATCGTCTCGGACCTCGACGAGTCGGGCTGGATCGGGCGCTACTCCTCCTCCGATCGCACGATCGCCCCGGAGGGCCACGAGCTGATCCAGACACAGATGCCGATCCGCCCCGGCGAGAGTACCGATCAGGCGGGCGCGCGCCTGGAGCGGCTGGTCGACCAGTCGGTTGTCAACTGGCGCGGACGCGAGACGTGGCGCCGCCGGCAGGTGATGGACGCCCGCTCGGGCGCGCTCGACCCGCCCGGCACCACCTGGCGCGACCGCCCCGCCGTGGATCAGGGCGACGGCGTCTACCTCGCGGGCGACATGGTTTCCGCCCCGGGGCTGCTCGCCGAGGTCTCCTGGGCCAGCGGCCTGGAGGCCAGCCGGTTGGCGCTCGCCGCGGTGGGCACCACGCGTCCGCGGCTGCGGAAGGTGGCCTGACCCACGAACGACGCCGGGGCGATCCGCATGTAGTGCTCGAAGGCCCACTCGCACACGCGCGGGCTTTCGAGGGCGCGCGCGAGCGCCGTGACCGCGGGGGTGGGGGTGAGGCGTCCGACCGCGCGCTGGGTGAAGAGCAGCGAGCCGAACTTCCATTTGTGCGCATCGGAGAAGGCGCTGTAGCGGCTCAGCGCCTGCTCGCGGGTGCGATGGCCGTCGAGCACCGTGCGCAGCTCGCGCCCGCAGGCGATCCCAAAGTAGAAGGCGGTACGGATGCCCTCCGCGGTGAGCGGCAGGCAGTGACCTGCCGAGTCGCCCACGAAGAACACGCCGTCCTCTGTGGCTGGGCGCAGCTGGTGGGGGATCCAATTGCCCTGATACCCGTCGGGGGGTAGATCGAGGTCGTGCGCGAGACGCACGGTCGGCTCCTTGACGTGATGTGATGGCCAAAACGAGCCCACGCCGACGCGCACCTCATCGCGCGCCGGGAAGCTCCACCCGTAGCCCGAGCGGATGTAGCGGGGGTCGATCCACAGCTCCATCTCCTCGCCGCTGCCGTGCGGATGCACCTCGAGGCCCCGCGACAACCTCGCGCGCGGCGGCTGAATTGGGGTGGCCCGCGAGAGCGTCCGCCGCCAGCCGAGCGCGTCGACGATCAGCGGGGCGTGGAGCTCACCGCGGTCGGTGCTCACCGTGTGGCCCTCTCTGCCCTGCACGGTGGCGGTCTCAAAGCGGGTGTTATTTGATCGAGAAAGAGGGGCCCGGCTCGGCGGCCTTCGGCCGCCTGCGCCACCCTCTGAGCGCGCCTGCTCCCACAGCAGCGCGCACAGCTCGGGGTAGTCGAAAGTCGAAAACGTCCACGGCAGCCTCCAGCGCGAGCTCCTCCAGGGGGTGTGCACCGTCAGCTCCCCGAAGGTCTGGCGTAGCGCGCCGCGTAGCTGCAGGGCGTCCAACCACGTGGTGGGAACGCCGCACGCGGAGGTCTGGCGCTCGCCGATCTCGTAGCGGTCGATCACCAGCACCCGTGCGCCACTTCCGGCCAACTCGCGGGCGATCGTGAGGCCCGCGAAGCTGGCGCCGCACACGAGCACGTCGCACTCGCCCCGCAGGCGGGTGCGCTCGATTCCCCGCTTGGTTGCGCGTACGGGCATCGCTCGCAATCATACGAGCGCGGTGCCCCGGGCGACGGTGCCGGCGGCGTGCGGGCGGGTGCGTGGGGGGTGGGTGGGGTTCCATATCCATCGTGCTGCGCTAGGCTTCGAGCGGTGCAAGCTTTGATCGAGAAACCCGAGGCCCACGTGGTCGAGGGATCCAACGGCCTCCTGCTCGAAATCGACGGGCAGATCGTCCCCAACTACGACGCCACGATGCAGCCCTTCGAGGAGGGCGAGGTGGTGACGGGCCGCGTGGTGCGGATCGACAAGGACGAGGTGCTGGTCGACATCGGCTACAAGTCCGAGGGCGTCATCCCCTCCCAGGAGCTGTCGATCCGCAAGTCGGTCGACCCCCACGACGAGGTCGAGCTCGGCGAGGAGGTCGACGCGATCGTCATGACCAAGGAGGACCAGGACGGCCGCCTGATCATGTCCAAGAAGCGCGCCCGCTTCGAGAAGGCGTGGCGGCGCATCGAGGCCGCCGCGGAGTCGGGGCAGCCGGTCGAGGGCAACGTGATCGAGGTCGTCAAGGGCGGCCTGATCATCGACCTCGGCGTGCGCGGCTTCCTGCCGGCGTCGCTGGTGGACATCCGCCGCGTGCCCAACCTCGACGAATACATGGGCACGAAAATCGAGACGAAGGTGATCGAGCTCAACCGCTCGCGCAACAACGTCGTGCTCTCGCGCCGCGCGGTGCTCGAGGAGGAGCGCAAGGAGGTGCGCCAGCAGATCCTCGACCGCCTGCAGCCAGGTCTCGTGGTCGAGGGGCAGATCTCCAACATCGTCGACTTCGGCGCGTTCGTCGACCTCGACGGGATCGACGGCCTGATCCACATCTCCGAGCTCTCCTGGTCGCACGTCAACCACCCCTCCGAGATCCTCAACATCGGCGACACCGTGCAGGTGAAGGTGCTCGACATCGACCGCGACCGCCAGCGCATCTCGCTCGGTTTGAAGCAGACCCAGGAAGACCCGTGGCAGCGGATTGTCGACACCTACAACATCGGCGACGAGCTGGAGGGCACCGTCACCAAGGTCGTCACCTTCGGCGCGTTCGTGGAGATCCTCGACGGGGTCGAGGGGCTGGTGCACATATCGGAGCTGGCCGCCCACCACGTCGAAAGCCCGCGCGAGGTCGTCCACCCGGGCGATGAGATCCGCGTGAAGATTCTCGAGATCGACTCCGAGCGCCGGCGCCTCTCGCTGTCGGCCAAGCGGGTCGAGGACCAGATCCTGCCGCTGCCGCGTCCGGCCGACGCCTCCGGCCAAGAGCCCCCCGCTGGGGAGGGCGACGTCGAGGGCGAGGCGCAGGCGGGCGACCCCTTGGCGGAGGGCGTGGGTGAGGCCACGGCCGCGGTGGCGGAGACCCATCCGCAGGCCGAGGTAGTCCCCGAGGCCCAGCAGACGGAGGTTGCGAGCGAGCCCGAGCCCGAGGCGGCGATTGCGGAGCCCGCTGCGGTGGCTGAGACGCCGGAGGTTGCGAGCGAGCCCGAAGCGGTGGTCGCGGAGCCGGCGGCGGAGCAGCCGGCCGCCGGCGTCGAGGTTGAGAGCGAGTCTGAGACGACGGTCGCTGAGGCCGTTACGGAGGGTGAGCCGGCGGCCGAGGCGGGGGAGCCGGAGAGCGTCGCAGTCGAGGAGCAGCCTGCCGCCGTCGCGGAGGAGGAGCCCACAATCGCCGCCGTCGCGGAGGAGCCGGAAGCCTCTGCCGAGGCGCCGGAGGGCGAGCCGGCGGCGGACCCCGACCTGACGCCCGCCGCGAGCGACGCCGCCCAGGACTGACCCACCCGTCGTGCAGGAAGTCGAGCGGTCGGTCCCACTGGTCGGGCTGACGGGCGGTATCGGCGCGGGTAAGTCCACGGCGCTGGCTGCTTTGGAAGGATTGGGGGCGGTCGTGCTCTCGACCGACGCGGTCGTGCACGAGCTTTACACCCGCGATCCGCGCGTGCGTGAGGCCGTCGTGGAGCGCTGGGGCCCCGAAGTGGCCCCGGCCGGCGTGGTCGATCGCGCGGCGATCGCGCGCCGGGCATTCGCCGGTGACCAGGAGCGCAGCTGGCTGGAGGGGCTGCTGTGGCCGCTGGTGGGCGAGCGGGTCGGGGAGTGGCTGACGTGGGCGCGCGCGCTTTCGCCGCCTCCGCCGGCCGCAGTGGTGGAGGTTCCGCTGCTGTTCGAGGCGGGGATGGAGCGGCTGTACGACGCCACGATCGCCGTCGTCGCGCCCGAGGAGTTGCGCCGCGAGCGCGCCGCGGGCCGCGGCCACGAGCTGGTGCAGGAGCGCGCCGCGCGTCAGCTCTCGCAGGAGCAGAAGGCCGCGCGTGCCGGCTTCACGGTGTGCAACGATGGCAGCGAAGCGCAGTTGGGGCAGAAGCTGTCGGAGATACTTGCCAAGCTGAAGGGATGAACACCCAAGCTCACGAGCTGTATGCGCGGCGCCGGCCCGCGCGAAGCGACCGATCGCGGATCGGCCAGCGCCAGCACGGCTCGGGAGGGCGGGGGTCCGGGGGGCGGCGGTTGCTTAGCACGCTCCTGGTGCTTACGATGGCGATCGGGCTGATCGTCGCGTTCGCCCCGCGCCTGGAGCACGCGGTGCGCGAATTGGCGCTTCCGCTGCAGGACGCGAGCGTGATCCGCCAGCAGGCCTCCGAAAAGCACCTCGACCCCGCGCTGATCGCCGCCGTCATCTACGCCGAGACCAAGTTCGATCCGCGCCCCTCCTCCGCCGGCGCGCAGGGTCTGATGCAGATCCTTCCCAGCACGGCGCTGTTCCTCGCCCATCTGTCGGGCGGGGTGAGCTTCCAAACCGGCGATCTGGCGGCTCCTTCGGTCAACATTGCGTACGGCAGCTACTACCTGCGCTACCTGCTCAACCACTACGGAGGCAACGAGATGCTGGCGGTGGCCGCGTACAACGCGGGTCTCACCAACGTCGACGAATGGGTGGCGCGGGCGCAGGCGGAAGGGAGGGAGCTGACCGCCGAAGCGATCCCGTTCGCGCAGACGCGCGAATACGTGCGGCGGGTGCTAAACGCGCAGCGGGCCTACCGGGCCACGTACGCTGCGCAGCTCGGGCTCAAGCGCTGATGTTGACCGGCTCGGGGAGGCTGTCGGTGGGGAACAGCTTCGCGCTGGTCGTGTTGCCGCGCACCTTGGTCGAGAGTCGGTAGATCGCTGCCGTCGCGCCTGCCGGCGCCGAGACGCTCACGGTGAAGTGACCGCTCGCGTTGGGCTTGAAGTGCGCGACGGTCTTGGTGGCGCCGCACGACAGCTGCTGCTGCACGAGCACCGTCGCCGGTGGCTTGGCGAGGGGTGGCTGCACCTCGCCGCTGAGCGACACCTTGCCGGCGGAGCTCGTGGGCGGGTCGAGGATCAGGCGGCGGGTGAGCTTCAGGTCCAGCGACTTCAGCGAGCCCGACTCGGCGAGGTAGCGCGAGCTGTTGCTGCCGCGCAGCTTTGGTGGTGGCAGCGGTGCGCTCGCGCTGAACAGCCCGTCGGCGGCGACCGTGGCGGTGGCGACGAGCTTGTTGCCGTCGAAGAGGATCTTCACCTTGTCGCCGGCGAGGCTGCTCTCGGCGGCGCCGTCGAGCAGCACATGTCCGTTCTGTTGCACCACGTCGGTAAGGGTAAGTTTGCTGCGCGTGCATCCCAGCACCAGGTGGGCGGCGGCGGAGCCGGGGGGAGTCGAGGAGCCGGGAGAGGGCGCGGTGGAGGTCTGTGTGGGTGTGGTCGGTGTCGTGGAGGTCTGCGTCGGGGTTCCTGTAATGGGGTTGCCTTCCACGGTTTTTTCTTCGTTGGATTTCGTGCCCGGTTCGCAACTGCCGGAGTTGGGGCCCACCGCGATCTCGTGCTCGGAGTCGATGCCGTTCGCGAGGCCGACGTTGCCTTCGCCGAGGCTCGCGATCTCGACCGGTTCGTCGAAGGTGTTTTCGGAGGAGCCCGTCCCGACCTCCCCCTGCGTGTTGTTGCCCCAGGCCCACACGCGCCCGTGAGAGTCCAGTGCGAAGGCGGTGTCCTCGGTGGCGGCGATCGCGACGATATCGGTGAGTTTGGCGACGGCGACCGGCAGGTTGGATTCCGATTCGGTGCCGTTGCCGAGTTCACCGAGCGATCCGTTCCCCCAGGCCTTCACTTCGCCATTTACGAGCGCCAGTCCGAAGCTGGCGCCCGCGGCGATCGCGCTGACGCCTTTCAGCGGCGTTTCGCCGCCGACGGTCACCGGGACCTCGCTCGGGATCGCTTTTGGGCCGGCGCCGAGCACCGCGTTGGTGGGGCTCTGCTTGGCGCCCCACGCCTTCACCTCGCCACCGACGAGCGCGAGGCTGAAGTTCGCCCCCTCGGCAACCCCTTCGGCTCCCGTGAGGGCCTTCCCTTTTTCGATTTCGACGGGACCTGGGGTGGCGCCGCTGGTTTCGTGCCCAAGCGTGTCCTGTTCGTTGGGAAAGTCGGTTTCTTCGCCCCACGAATCGATCTCGCCGTTGCTCAGCAGCGCCAGCGTCGAGCCGTGATCGGAGGTCGCAAGAGCCTTGGCGTCGGTCACCGAGGTGGCGACCGGCACGGGCGTGTTCGACCCGCCACTCGGATCCGAGCCGTTCCCGAACTCTCCGTAGCGGTCGTCTCCCCAGCCAACGATTTTGCCGTTCGCGAGCAGTAGATATACGTCCGCGGTGTCCACCGTGATCCCGACCGCGGTGGTGATGCCTTCTTCGTCAATTGGGATCGGCTTCGTGCTGAGGGGGAAGTTCGACCCGTTGTCGCCGAGGTCGCCCTCCTTGTTGCCTTCGTCCACGCCCCAACCCTCGATGGTCCCGTTGCGCAGCACCGCGAAGCTGTCGTTGTCGTTGACGGCCGTGGCAACCGCGCACGTGATGCCGCTGACGGCCACCGGGGTGCGGCTCCCGTGTTCTTTCACCGCCCCGCCGTCGCCGAGCTGGCCCGTGTTATCGGCGCCCCACGCTTTTAGGCTTGACCCTTCCGGCGCCGGGCCTGCGCCGCCGCTCGCGCCGGCAAACACGCTCGTGGCCGTGCCCGCACCGCCCGCGAGCGCAACAACCAGCGCGATCACCGTCATCCGCATGCCCCTGCCAAAGCGCTTCACGCCGCACCTTTCGCCGAATGGATCCAAAACGCTACCGTAGAGCGCGGTTGCGATGCCCCCCTTCCGCCTCGACTCCGTCTTCACGCCCACCGCCGATCAGCCGAAGGCGATCGCGTCCCTCGCGGAGGGTGTAGAGCAGGGCGAGCGCTTCCAAACGCTGCTGGGGGCGACGGGGACGGGCAAGACGATGACGATGGCGGGCGTGATCGAGGCGGTGCAGCGCCCGGCGCTCGTGATCGCGCACAACAAGACGCTGGCGGCGCAGCTGTGCAACGAGTTCCGCACCTTCTTCCCCGACAACGCCGTGGAGTACTTCGTCTCCTACTACGACTACTACCAGCCCGAGGCCTACGTCCCCAGCCGTGACCTGTACATCGAGAAGGACTCCGCGATCAACCAGGAGGTGGACCGCCTGCGCCACGCCGCCACGGCGGCGGTGTTCGCGCGCCGCGACGTGATCGTGGTCGCGTCGGTCTCCTGCATCTACGGCCTCGGCTCGCCCGAGGTGTACGAGATGAACATGCAGATCCTGAGCCGCGGCACGGAGATCGACCGCGACGGGTTGCTGCGCAAACTGGTGTCGATCCAGTACACGCGCAACGACGCGGTGCTCGCGCGGGGCACGTTCCGGGTCAGGGGGGAGACGCTGGAGATCTTTCCCGCGTACGCCGAGACGGCCTACCGGGCGACGCTGTTCGGCGACGAGGTCGAGCGCCTGCAGCACTTCGACCCGCTCACCGGGGAGCTGATCGAGGACGACCTCGAGCACGTGGCGATCTGGCCGGCCACGCACTACAACGTCAGGGAGGGCTCGATCGAGAAGGCGGTCGCGGACATCGGCGCCGAGCTGAACGAGCGCTGCACGCAGCTCGAGAGCGAAGGCAAGCTGCTCGAGAGCCACCGCCTGCGCCAGCGCACGCAGTACGACATGGAGATGCTGCGCGAGATGGGCTTCTGCTCGGGGATCGAGAACTACTCGCGGATCCTCGACGGGCGCGGCCCGGGCGACCGGCCGTACTGCCTGATCGATTACTTCCCGAAGGACTTCGTGTGCTTCATCGACGAGTCCCACCAGACCGTGCCGCAGCTGGGGGGGATGTACGAGGGCGATCGTTCGCGCAAGCAGACGCTCGTGGACTACGGCTTCCGGCTGCCGAGTGCGATGGACAACCGCCCGCAGCGCTTCGAGGAGTACCTCTCGATCACCCCGCAGCTGCTGTTCGTCTCCGCGACGCCCGGGGAGTTCGAGCGCACGCGCTCGGGACGGATCGTCGAGCAGATCGTGCGCCCGACTGGGATCGTCGACCCGGAGGTGCAGGTGCGCGCCACGCGCAACCAGATCGACGACCTGATGAACGAGATCCGCGCGCGGGTGGAGATCCAGGAGCGCGTGCTGGTCACGACGCTCACGAAGAAAATGAGCGAGGACCTTACGCAATACCTGCTGGAGATGGGCTTCCGCGTGCGCTACCTGCACTCGGAGATCGACACCCTGGAGCGCATCCAGATCATCCGCGACCTGCGCCTCGGCGAGTACGACGTGCTGGTGGGGGTCAACCTGCTGCGCGAGGGACTTGACCTGCCGGAGGTGTCGCTGGTGGCGATCCTCGACGCCGACAAGGAGGGCTTCCTGCGTGGGGAGACCTCGCTGATCCAGACGATCGGCCGGGCGGCGCGCAACGTCAACGGCGTGGTGCTGATGTACGCCGACAAGGAGACCCGCGCGATGAAGGCGGCGATCGAGGAGACCGACCGCCGCCGCGAAATCCAGGTGGCGTACAACGAGGAGCACGGGATCACCGCGGCGTCGATCGTCAAGGGCGTCTCGGACATCGCCGAGTTCCTGCAGGGCGAGTCCAAGGTGCCGCGCGGGCGCCGTCAGCGGCGCAGCGGCGCCCGGGGGAAGGGCAAGGCGAAGGAGATGCCCACCCACGAGCTGGAGCGTCTCGCGGTGGAGCTCGAGGAGGAGATGCTCGCCGCCGCGGAGGACCTGCGCTTCGAGTACGCCGCGCAGCTGCGCGACGAGATCCGCGAGCTGCGCCGCGACATTCGCGAGGCCCAGGAGCTGGAGGCGCCAGCCGGGGAGTTGGCGTAGGCTTGCCAGCACCCGTGCAGCTGGATCGTCAAAGCATCGAGCGCAGCGACTTTCCCCTCGTGCGGCGGGGCTACGACCCGGCTGCCGTGGGCGCTCATCTGCAGGCGCTGGCGGCAGCGGCGCAGGAGCTCTCCCAGCGGGCGGCGAGCGCCGGCGCCGAGCCCTCACTCGGCACGGCGGCGGCCACCCGCGTGCAGGGCATCCTCGAGGCGGCGCAAACCACCGCCGCGGAGATCGAGCGCGAGGCGCAGCGAGACGCCCAGCGCACCCGCGATGAGGCGGCAGGGGAGCTGGAGCGTGCGCGCGCCCACGTGGAGACGCTCGCCCGCGCCGCCGGGGCGCTGCTCGCGCAGGTGCAGGCGCTGGACGGCGAGGTGGCTGCGCTTGCGATGAGCCTTCGGGGCGATGACCGGTCGCACGGGGATGGGGCCCAGGAGGACACATACCGGTCTGCTCCCACGGTGGAGGAGGAGCGAGAGCCACCGCCGCCGGCTGTGGTCCCCTCGACTGAGGAGCGGTCCGAGCCACTGCCGTTGGCCGTGGTCCCCGCGACTGAGGAGCGGCCCAAGGCACCGCCGCCGGCAGTGGTCCCCGCTGCTGAGGAGCGGCCCGAGGCTGTGCCACAGAAGGACGAGGATCTCGACGGCGCGCGGTTGGTGGCGCTGAACATGGCGCTCAGCGGCGAGTCCCGCGAGCAGACCGACCGCTACCTCGCCGATAGCTTCCAGCTCTCCGACCGCGCCACGCTGCTCGACGAGGTATACGCCGCAGTCGAGGGCTGAGCGCCGCATACCGCGATCCCGGAGGCGCCGCCAACATCCCGGCCACACGGCGGCCGCGCATCCAACTACAATCCGCGGTCCAGCAACTCATGCGCCTGTAGCTCAGTGGTCAACGGCAACCTACGGGGTGCCAAAGAGCAGCGGCCTTTCAAGCCGCAGGTCGGGGGTTCGATTCCCCCCAGGCGCACTTCTTTCGTCGCTGCTTCTCGCGGTTTCTCGCGGTCAATCTCAGCGTGTTCGGGCGTAGCGGGGATAGCCAGCCGCATCTCTCTGCGCCTCCTTGCGCCCTCTCGCGGTCTCTCGCGCCCTGTCTCCTGGGGCTCGTGGTCGCAAAATGGTCGCAGGAGGGCTGGCGCAAGGACCTCGCTGAGCGACTCCTACTGCGGCGGGCATGCCCGGGCTGCGGGACGCTCCAACTAGGACGCTCGTCGGCGCGACCGGCCTATCCAAGCACTACTGCTCGCTGATCCGGCTCGGGAAGCGGGTGCCTCACTCGCGGCATTAGGATCGCTACGAGCCATCGGCGACAGTTGGTGTCGGCGAGCGAGAGGGAGGATGTCCTGTTGAGACGCGTGCCAGCCGAGCAGGAGTCTATTCTGGGGGCGGTGGATCCCCACGCAGCCGTCACTGAGTTGATCACGAAGGTTAGGATCGAGGCTACTGGGTCTGAGGACACAGCGATAAGGGCGGCGTTGAAGCACGAGCTCGATCGGATTGCCCAACTGGTCGGTGCCGAACCGCGCCCGTGGACTCATTGGGCCGATGGAACAGACGTGCCGGGAGATGCCTTCGAGAGGCTGGTGGATGGGGCCGACCGTCGTTCCGCTGGTCAATTCCAGACTCCTAAGTGGGCTGCAGATGTGATGGCAGGCTGGCTCCTAGAACGGCCGGTAAGACTTCTGCTTGATCCTGGAGTCGGTTCCGGCCGTCTGTTCTTAGCCGCGGCCAAGACTCGCCTACACCGTCCCGGGAGGATGCTGGGCCTCGACATTGACCCTGTGTCGCTGGCGATGGCTAACCTGAACATGATCCTGCGGGATCTCCAGCAAGTCGAGCTGCGACACACCGATTTTCTTCTCGACGATCTTCGTGAGCGACCCGATGCGGTCATCTGCAACCCTCCATATTCACGCCACCATGTCATCCCGTCTACGCGCAAGGAGGCGATTCACTCCGGCTTTGAGCGGCGGCTTGGCTTGCGCTTCAGCCATCAGGCTGGGCTTCACGTCCTCTTCCTCGTCCGGGCGCTGGAGTGCCTACAGGATGGCGGAAGGATGGCCTTCATTACTCCGTCACAGTGGCTGCACGCTAACTACGGACTCGCCATCAAGAAACTCCTCCTTGAGCGAGTTCGTATCGACGGGCTAATCGTCTTCGATAACGACGAGCCTATTTTTGCAGGGGCAAGTACGGCGGCAACTATTGTCTTGATCAGTCATGGTCACGCACCCCGCGAAACCGCCCCGGTCGTACGTCTACGCGTGCCCTATCCACCGGTTACTCAAGTCCTTGCGGCCTTGGCTGGGCGCAAGTCGCCTATACCGGTGGAGAATGCTGAGCTTAGACCAGATCAGCCCTGGGATCGACCCGCGACACCTCCTCGTCGCGGCAGGCGACTTGGTGAGCTTGCCAGGGTCTGCCGCGGTATAGCCACCGGATGCAACTCCTTTTTTGTCCTCTCCGAGGCCGACCGACGTGCCCATAAACTGAACCGACGCTACTTGCTGCCATGCATCGCTACTCCCCGCCTTATCCCCGACCTCGAACTGTCTCTTGATCTTCTCGAGCAGTTACCGATTGATACTGCACGGTGGCTCCTTGCATGCCGGCACCCGGCCGCCGAGCACCGGGGCGATGCTCTCGGGAGATATCTGCGCTACGGCCGCATAGAGCACCGGGCCGATCAGTCTTACCTGGCCCGTCACCGACGCCCCTGGTATGCACCTGAGCGCCGCGATACCGCGCCGATCCTTTTTACCTATCTCAACAAGAAGCGGCCGCGTTTCATACGCAACCGAGCAGGTGCTGCTCCGCTCAACACTTTTCTAATCCTGGAGCCAGTTGACGGCATCGATGCTGATGCCCTCTGGGCAGCTCTCAATCGACCAAGTGTCTTGGATCAGCTCATGTACGCACGGCGCGACTATGGTCGTGGCCTGTGGAAGATAGAGCGTCACGAGCTAGATCAATTGCGAGTACGGCTGTAAGTGAGTGATCACATGGAAAGAGTATCTTCGACATTAGCGGTCCAGCATTTGGTGCCGTGGACGTCGTCGCGTGCGTCGAACGACGAGGCTACACTTCAGCTACGGGATTCACACCAGCGGAAAGGTGAGATATGACCAAGGAGGGGCGGCAAAAACGCGTCCAGCAGGCACTACAGGCATGGGAGGGCTCGCCAGAACCACGCGAGACTTTGCCATTGCCGTGGCGGGGAGGGACGCAGGTCTTTCCAGTGGTGAAGCTTGAGGTCGATGTTCCGCTTCTGAACGCCCGCAGCCACCGTTTGCAGGCCAAGCTTGAGGGGCATCCAGAGCGAGCACTCGTCGAAGACGCTCCTTGGGATGACCGGGCACAGACGATCGTTGCTGAGGTGCTCAAGGAACGGCATCGCAACTACGAGAAGCTCAAGGACAGCCTCGACCAGGAGGGCCAGCGTGATCCGGGTGTCATCACGCGTGAAGGGGTCTTGACCAACGCCAATACCCGTGCGGTTGGGCTACGCGAGTTGGGCGCTGGCGACAAGCGATGGATCAGAGTCGCAGTCCTCCCGCCCGACGCCAGCCCCCAGGAGCTCGCTGAACTCGAGCTGGCTCTACAGGTCCAAGACCCACTTAAGGATGACTACGCCCTGACCGAGGAGCTGCTGTTTATCGAGGAAATGGCTCGCGCGTATGAAAAGACCGCCAAGCAGATCGCCCAGGATCTACGGTGGGCAACTACTGACGGGCGAAGCTTGCGCGCAGGCGCCGAGCAGGTCGAACAACGAAGACGTATCCTGGCGCTGATTCGCGAGATGCAAAAGCTCACAAGGCCGCCGCTACCCCTCACGTTTTTCGATGACAAGCTTGAGCAGCTCAAGGCACTGGAGAAGACCTACACTGCAAAGCGCCAGGACGATCCAGTCGCAGCGCGACGTTTTCGTAACAATTGGCTTGCGAGTTCCCTTGCCGGCGCCGGCAGTGTCCATGACCTTCGCGCCGTGGACGAGGACTTCATTAGTTTCTTGCGCCCACGGCTAGAAGAGGACACCAAGCTCGGCGACAAGAGTGAGGAGTTGCTCGAGGCAAAAGAGAACGGCGATGCCAGTAAGCCGCCGGGCGTCGATATCCTAGACTCTGACGACGACGTAGATGAGAGTGACGAGCAAGGTGACGTGACTCCACTGCTTAACCTATTGGCCGCCGATCTCGTTTCACAAAAACCCTCAGTCAGCGTGCCAGGCGGTGGTGAGGAGCTTGATCGCGATGACTTCAAGTCGAGGATCAAGCAGGCGACCAAGGAGGCGATCAAAGATCGCAAGGCACTGGACAAAGCCGTGGGAGAGTTGGAGGAACCAATCGATCAGCTGCGCGAGGCTGCCAGGCGTCTACACAAGGCCGAGAGCAGCTACCGCAGTGTACGCAAGACGTCCCAGTTCGATCAGAAACATCGTGGGAAGTTCTCCTATCAGCTCAAGAAGGTTCGCCAACAGATCACAAAGCTCGAGAAGCTCGAGGAGCAGTAGGCTAAATCGTGACTGCGGGCACGCTCCATGTCCGGCTCGTTGGCACACCGCCGATGGTGGAGCTTGTGCGTGTTGGTGATGTCGAGGATGACTTTTGGTTTGCTCTGCCAGTGCAACTCGCGCCAGGCGTGGTAGTAACCAACGGAGGTCAACGTGTCTCCGTCCCGCTCGAGCGATTTCTCTCTAACCGTCGCTGGCTGCGGGACGTATGTACGAACTACCAAGTCGGGCTCGACTTCGACGATGAGGTGCGCGAGATCCTTCTACGTGCACAGCATGAGCGTGAGGTAGTTGCACGGCTTCTGACGCAGCACGACGAGGGAGCTGAGCTTGATGTTGAGTGCTCGATCTTGATCAGCTCGCCCGACAGTCGCTACCAGCGTGAGCTGCGTGAGTTCCAGGTTCGTGATCTAGCCAAATTACTAGGACTTGAGCACGGCGCTAACTTCTCAGTCCCCGGGGTGGCAAGACGGCTGTAACCTACGCGATCTACGAGGCTGAGCGATTGCGCGGCCGTGTAGACCGCCTTATGGTCGTGGCGCCTTTATCCGCCTTCGAGGCATGGAGGACTGAGGCCGAGCGCTGCTTTAGTCAGCCGCCGGTGATCCATTACTTTGATGATCGTGTCCCTCACGGAGCCGAGGTCGTTCTCGTAAACTACCAGCGCTTGAACGGTTACATGGCGCAGTTGGCTGGGTGGATCCACGATGGCCACAGCCACTTGGTTCTCGACGAGGCCCACAGGATGAAGCGCGGTCGTTCGGGCCAATGGGGATCGGCCTGTCTTGACCTAGCCAACCTTGCCATTCGCCGTGACATCCTTACTGGCACCCCCGCGCCGCAGGGGCCGGGCGACTTTATTGCTCTCCTCGACTTTGTCTGGCCCGGCCAGGCCAGGCGTATTCTCCCTGCGGTTGCGTTGCAAACCGAACCCTCGATCGAAGCGATGACCGAAGTCAGCATGGCAATTAGGTCCTTCTTTGTTCGTACAACCAAGCGCGAGCTTGATCTTGACCCTCCGCATTTGCGCGTGGAGACAGTGACCATGAAGCCGCTACAAGCCGAAATCTATGACGCCTTGCGCAACCGATATGCTGGGTTGCTCGATCTTGGTCGCACTGAGCAGGCGATGTTGGCGCAGATGGGTGAGGTGACCATGTATCTGCTTGAGGCGGCGACGAACCCTGCCTTGTTGTCGCAGCGCTTTGGCGGTACCGACCCAGTTGCGATGCGATATCCAACGCTTGCGATCCCACCGGGCACGCAACTGAGTGACCTGATCGCCCGCTATTCAGACCAGGAGCTACCTCCAAAGTTCGAGAAGCTAGCGGCGCTTATCGAACGCAACGTCAACGCCGGGCGAAAGATGCTGGTCTGGTCTAACTTCATTGGCAACCTTCTCTATCTTGAGCAGATGTTGGCGCGTTATCAGCCGGCGCTGATTTACGGTGCGATCCCCAACGACAACGGTGAACAAGCCACTGGCGTACGGACGCGTGAGAGCGAGCTCGAGCGTTTCCGGACCGATCATCGATGCAACGTGCTTCTGGCTAACCCAGCAGCTCTGGCCGAGGGCGTCAGCCTCCACGAAGTGTGCCACGACGCCGTGTATCTCGAGCGGACATTCAACGCTGGCCAATACCTCCAGAGCCTAGACCGTATCCATCGGCTAGGTCTCGAACGTGGAACCGATACGAACATCGTTTTTCTTCTGTCAGTCGGCTCGATTGATGAGGCGGTAGACGCCCGGATCACCCTTAAGGCCGAGCGTCTTGGAGCTATGCTCGACGACCCGGATTTGGTGAGTATGGCGCTTCCCGATGATGATGACTACGGCGAGATCATCGAGGATGTTGGAGATTTGACCGCGCTGTTCGAACACCTCGGTGAGCCGACGGAGTGAAGCTGAGTGCGATGGCGGCGATCGAGGATCAAGGCCTATTAACCAGTGTTGGGGGACTGCCACCGGCGCACGTTATCCAAGCCGCGTGGGAGGTTGCTTGTCAGCTCGACGCCCACGGAGCGCCTGTCCAAGCAACGCGTCACACTTACACGCGCTACTCCACGGGCGGAATCTTTCCACCTCAAGACCTCCAGCGAGGTGAGAGGCTCTTGGTTGACGCGGGCCTCCTCCGTCAGGAGGGCGGCATGCTCTATCCGACGCCCGCATTACAGACGTTGGCCGCGGTAGAACAGGAGATCGGCTATGAGATCCTGCTCGGCCATTGCATACTCAGATCACCGCCTGATTGGATGTTGGAGGAGCCTGTCGTAGCACCAGATGATGCGCGCGAGGTGCTTCAAGACCTTGTTACCGATGCGGAGCGTAGAGAGGCATTCCTCATTGCGTTTGGTCGTCGTTTCGACTCGTCTCCATTCGAGGCACTCGGTGAACTTGGCGAGGAATGCGTGGTCGCGGCAGCCCGCCAGGGGCTCGTTGAGCTCGGTCGCGATGATCTTGCAAAGGGAGTACGTCGGGTGAGTCTGCTCTCCGACCAGCTCGGCTACGATGTAGTCGCTCCGTGCCCCAGCGGGAACACCCGCCGCCTTGAGGTCAAGGTTGCTGGACGTCGCGTTGATGGCCTAGCTCGATTTTTCCTGAGCAGGAACGAGGCCGAGGTTGGGCTGCGCGACTCGGGCTGGGCACTTGTCTATTGCGAGCAAGTCGGCGAGGGAGACGTTCAGATTGTGGGTTGGTGCCGTGGCCGTACACTCGAGCCTTATCTGCCCGCTGATGCCCAAGGAGGACGCTGGCGCGTAGCCGCCATAACGTTACCGCTGACCACGCTTGTCGTAGGCATCCCGCCAACTCTCTGACGCACGTAGCGACGCCGTACTCGCGTTGTGCGCGGGCGTGGTGGGTTGGTGTTGAGCCTGTGCGGCTCACTCATCGGGCCGGAGCATTGCGCAGGCGCGTTCCGAGGCGTTGCATGAGTAGTTTGGCTGCGGGCTGGTGCTCGTATCCGCGGAGATCGCGGGCGAGGTTGCGGATGTCGTCGAGGAATTCGGGGGTGGCGAGCTTGTCGGTAAGGTTGGCGTGCAGTTGGCGGTAGCTGTAGATGTCTGAGCCCATGTAGTGGGCGAGGCCGTCTGGCCTGACCCCCTGAGTTCGGTCCGGCCCTTGTGAGAGTTTCTTGCGCCCGCGATGATGGGCGAGAAAGGAACTCTGATGAAGCGACGCAGGCACACGCCGGAGCAGGTCATCCGCAAGTTGCGG